>LN899544.1_pt15 | contig 133546 bp, 124 predicted proteins | sample 1252501 | NCBI scaffold set LN899544.1 | reverse complement strand
GCAGTTCCGAGGTTGAGCCCCGGGATTTCACCCCCAACTTTCTGGTCCGCCTACGTGCGCTTTACGCCCAGTAATTCCGAACAACGCTAGCCCCCTCCGTATTACCGCGGCTGCTGGCACGGAGTTAGCCGGGGCTTCTTCTGCTGGTACCGTCATTATCTTCCCAGCTGAAAGAGCTTTACAACCCTAAGGCCTTCATCACTCACGCGGCATGGCTAGATCAGGGTTGCCCCCATTGTCTAAGATTCCCCACTGCTGCCTCCCGTAGGAGTCTGGGCCGTGTCTCAGTCCCAGTGTGGCTGATCATCCTCTCAAACCAGCTATGGATCGTAGGCTTGGTAGGCCATTACCCCACCAACTACCTAATCCAACGCGGGCCGATCCTTCTCCGATAAATCTTTCCCCCAAGGGGCGTATACGGTATTACTCCCAGTTTCCCAGGGCTATTCCGTAGAGAAGGGCACGTTCCCACGCGTTACTCACCCGTCCGCCGCTAACCCCGAAGGGTTCGCTCGACTTGCATGTGTTAGGCCTGCCGCCAGCGTTCGTTCTGAGCCAGGATCAAACTCTCAAGTTGAAACGGCATGAGCCGTATCCTTGACGTAAGAACCTTGCACATCTGTCTCCTGCGCCTAGCAGGAGATCATCTCTGCTTGTCGTTCCACTTCCGTGAACCGTCAAACAGTGAAGCTGACACTCTCATCATCGGTTACCCTAGAGAGCCGATATGCAAACTTCCCAGTCGAAAACGACCAGACCGCCCGCATATCCCTTCATTCATACAGCAATGTCAAAAAGCAAAGGAAACAAAATCACGGATGATGCGCCACTCGCTCGACGCCCCAACCGGTCAGTCATTCCCAGAATTTCATCGGCTCAGCAACCCAAGGCCGCGTCCCCGCCCCGCCGCTGCGTCTTCGCTGCGTCGGTGAAGGGGTATCTAGGCCCCGGCGCCCAAGCTTGCAAGCGGAAAAATGCACGCCCCGGCAAGAATTTCATCAACCCCATGATTTGACGTCATTCTTCTGTCGCAATTCCGGGCAAGGTCGCGGCTCTCCTGCCGGACGGATAGGCGGAAATCCGAATCGGCTCGCGCGAAAACCGCCTGATTCCAGCGTCCTGGCGACTCGGGTCGCGGCAGATCGGCCGGGAGAAACGAAAAACGCGGCCCCGAGGGACCGCGTTTTCCTGATCGCATCTGCAAAGCGGCTCAGCGCTTCGAGAACTGGAACGAACGACGGGCTTTCGCCTTGCCGTATTTCTTGCGCTCGACGACGCGCGAGTCGCGGGTCAGGAAGCCGGCGGCCTTCAGCGCGGCGCGCAGCGCGGGCTCGTGCAGCTGCAGGGCTTTCGAGATGCCGTGCTTGACCGCACCGGCCTGGCCCGACAGGCCGCCACCGGCGACGGTGGCATAGACGTCGTACTGGCCGACGACGCCGGCCACTTCGAAGGGCTGGCGCAGGATCATCTGCAGCACCGGACGGGCGAAGTATTCCGCGATGTCCTTGCCGTTGACCACGACCTTGCCCGAACCCGGCTTGACCCAGACGCGGGCGACCGCATCCTTGCGCTTGCCGGTGGCATAGGCGCGGTTCAGCGAGTCGCGCTGCGCTTCGCGAACCGGGGCAGCCGCCGGAGCAGCCGTCGCGACCGATTTCAGATCGTCGAGGGTTTTGATGTCTTCGGCCATGGCTTACGCGCTCCGGGTATTCTTGGCGTTCATGGACTTGACGTCCAGGACTTCGGGCTGCTGAGCCTCATGCGGATGCTCGGCACCGGCATAGACGCGCAGGTTGGTCATCTGCTGCTTGCCCAGCTTGTTGCGCGAGATCATGCGCTCGACGGCCTTGGTCACCACACGCTCGGGGTGGGCGCCTTCCAGCACCTGGCGGGCGGTGCGGTGCTTGATGCCGCCCGGGTGGCCGGTGTGCCAGTAGTATTTCTTCTGGTCGCGCTTGTCGCCGGTCATCTGCACCTTGTCGGCGTTGATGATGATGACATTGTCGCCCATGTCCATGTGCGGGGTGAAGGTCGGCTTGTGCTTGCCACGCAGGCGCATCGCCACGATCGAGGCGAGACGGCCCAGAACGACGCCCTCGGCGTCGATCAGGATCCACTTCTTCTCGATCTCCGCCGGTTTCGCGGTATAGGTTTTCATCTGTCGGTCCCTTTGGGGGCTGTAATTCGAGATGGCGGTATATCGGCGAAAGCGGCGCACAAATCAAGCGTGGCGAAGCCGAAATTCCTTATGAAAACCAGGAGCTTGCAAAATAGGTATCTTGATACCGTATCGCAAGCCCCGATGTCACGCGGTTTTCGGCGGAATCGAGTAGGTCATCGAGCAGCGGGCGACCGGCTCGGCTGTGCCTTCGGAGTAGATCAGGCACTCGCCCACCGCCAGGACGCGGCCCAGCTTCAGGATCCGGCATTCGACCAGCAGGTCGCGCCCGGCCTCGGGCTTGCGCATGAAGTCGATCGAGGCATTGGTGGTCACCGCCAGCGCCACCTCGCCGATCCGCGACAGGATCGCCAGGTAGATCGCCACATCGGCCAGCGCGAACATCGACGGGCCGCTGACCGTGCCGCCGGGGCGCAGATGGCGGTCGTCGACCAGCAGCCGGGCGGTCATCGTGCCCTCGCCCACCGTCTCGACCCGCACCTGGCCGGCGATCTGCGGGAACGCCCGGCCGAGAAACTCGTTCAGCCGCTCGCGATCCATCTGCAATGCCATGCTTTCCCCCTGTCCTGCCGGCGGCTAGACTGGACGGCAAGGCCCGGCAAAGGCAAGCCGCGCCGTGACGTCAGGGAGACGAGGATGAAGGACGGAAACCCCGAGCCGCTGGTGCTGCGCGAGGACCAGGACAGGGTCGCGCGCCTGACGCTGAACAGCGCCTCGAACTACAACGCGCTGTCGACGGCGATGATCGACGCGCTGTCGGACGCGCTGGACGAGGTGGCGGCGGATCCGTCCATCCGGGTGCTGGTCCTGGCGGCCCGGGGCAAGGCCTTTTGCGCCGGCCACGACCTGCGCGAGATCCAGGGCGCCCGCGACGACGCGGACGACGGCCGCGCCGCCTATGAGCGGCTGTTCTCGCATTGCTCGGCGATGATGCAGAAGCTGCCCGCCCTGCCCCAGCCGGTGATTGCCGAGGTGCAGGGCATCGCCACCGCCGCCGGCTGCCAGCTGGTCGCCAGCTGCGACATGGCCGTCGCGGCCGAGGGCGTGCGCTTCGGGGTGAACGGGGTGAATATCGGGCTGTTCTGCTCGACCCCGATGGTGGCGCTGACCCGGGCGATCCCGCCGCGCGCCGCCTTCGAACTGCTGGTCACCGGCGATTTCATCGACGCCGCCCGGGCGCGCGAATTGGGACTGGTCAACCGCGTCGCCGCGCCCGAGGCGCTGACCGACGAGACCATGGCGCTGGCGCGGCAGATCGCCGGCAAGCTGCCGGCCGCCGTGCGCATGGGCAAGCGCGCCTTTCATACCCAGGCACGGATGGGCCTGGCCGAGGCCTATGGCGCAACCGGCGCGGTGATCTGCGAGAACCTGCTGCGCCCCGACACTGCCGAGGGCATCCAGGCCTTTCTGGAAAAGCGGTCGCCTGACTGGGATTGACGACCGGGACTAGCCCAGCCGCGCCAGCCAGGGAAAGGTCTCGAGCAGCCAATAGGCAAAGACCGGGAAGGCGCCGGTCAGCAGCGCCAGCCCGACCACGACCAGGAGCGCGCCCATGATGCGCTCGATCAGCTTCAGATGCGGCTTGATCCGGTTCATCAGTCCGATGGCACGGTTGATGAAGATGGCCGACAGCAGGAAGGGGATACCCAGGCCCAGGGCATAGACCGCCAGCAGCGCCGCCCCGCGCGAGGTCTCGGCCCCGGTCGCGGCCAGGGACAGGATCATGCCCAGCTGCGGACCGATGCAGGGCGTCCAGCCGAAGGCGAAGGCGAGGCCCAGGATATAGGCCCCGAAAGAGGTGCCGCCCTGCTCGCCGGCATCCAGCCGCGCCTCGCTGTCCAGGAAGGGGATGCGGATGACGCGCAGGAAATGCAGCCCCATCACGATCACCACCAGTCCCGCGCCGCGCGCCAGCCAGTCCTGCCATTGCAGGAACAGCCGCCCGAAGGCCGAGGCCGCCATGCCCATCAGCAAGAACACCGTCGAAAGGCCGAGGATGAAGAACAGCGCCGGCACCACCGCGCTGCGCTCGCCCGATTTCAGGCCGCCGACGCCCACGCCGGTCATATAGGCCAGATAGGGCGGCACCACCGGCAGCACGCAGGGCGACAAAAAGGACAGGATCCCGGCCAGCAGCGCGACCGTCGCTGCGGGCAAGAAGGCGGCGTCTGCAAGCTCGATTCCCAACATGATCGGCACCTTGCGCCAAGCGAAAGGCGCGGGAAAGCCCCGCGCCTGTCAATATTCCGTGGCTGCGACCATCGGCCCCAGAAACAGGCCGAGATCAGGCCGGGATCAGGCCGACCACCAGCCGCGCCGCTTGGGCCGCGCCGCCTCGTCCTCGGCCGCCATGGCGGGCTCGGGTTCGGGCTCGGGCAGGCTTTCCGGCTCGACCGCGGCTTCGGGCTGGCTTTCCGCTTGGGCCAGGGCTTCGGGTTCGGGCTCAGCTTCTTCGATGTCGCGTTGCGGCTCGGCGTCCGGTTGGGTCTCTGCGGCGGCGGGCTGCGGCTCGGCTGGGGCTTCCACCACCGTTTCCGCTTCGGCAACCGGCTCGGCAGGCGCTTCGACCGCCGGCTCGACCGGAAGCACATCGGCCGTCACCTCTGCGGCGACCGCTTCAGCGGCGGGCTCATCCTCGCCCTTGCGGCGACGGCTGCGAGTGCGGCGGCGCGGCTTCGCGGCCTCCTCGCCCGGCTCGGCCGTCGCTTCAGTAACCTCGGCGACAGCCTCGGGTTCTGCGACGGGCTCGGCCTCCTCGGGCTGGTCGGCCTCGGAGGTGCCCTCCTCGGCGTGATCCTCGCCCTCGCCATTGCGGCCACCGCGACGGCGGCGGCGGCGGCGGCGGCGCTTGCCGCCATTGTCACCCTCGTCCTCGCCATGCGACTCGCCGCGCGGCTCATCGGCAGCCTCGGCGACGCTGTCCTCGACCAGATCTTCGACCTCGTCGGCCTCTTCACCGTCGATCTGCGCCATCAGGCTGGCATCGACCGAAACCACCGGCGAGACCACTTCCGGCACGTTGCGGGTCGCGGTCTTGAACTTCTCGATGGCGTAATCGGGCGAGATCAACACCGGATCGGCCTCGACCCGCACCGACATGCCGTAGCGCGCCTCGATATTCGCGATATGCTCGCGCTTGGCGTTCATCAGGAAGTTGGCGACGGCGACCGGCGCCTTGACCAGCACCTCGCGCGAGCGCTTGCGGGTGCCCTCCTCCTCGATGGCGCGCAGGATGGTCAGCGCCAGGCTATCGTCCGAACGGATCAGCCCGGTGCCGTGGCAATGCGCGCAGGGCTGCGTGGTCGATTCCAGCATGCCCGGACGCAGGCGCTGGCGCGACATCTCCATCAGGCCGAAGCCCGAGATGCGGCCGACCTGGATCCGCGCCCGGTCGGTCTTGAGCTTGTCCTTGAAGCGCTTCTCGACGGCGGCGTTGTTCTTGCGCTCTTCCATGTCGATGAAGTCGATGACGATCAGCCCGGCCAGGTCGCGCAGCCGCAGCTGGCGGGCCACCTCGTCGGCGGCTTCCAGGTTGGTCTTCAGCGCGGTGTCCTCGATCGAACCTTCCTTGGTGGCCCGGCCCGAGTTCACGTCGATGGCGACCAGCGCCTCGGTCACGCCGATGACGATATAGCCGCCGGATTTCAGCTGCACGACCGGGTTGAACATGCCGCCCAGATAGCTTTCGACCTGGAAGCGCGCGAACAGCGGCATCTGGTCCTGGTAATGCTTCACGTTCTTGGCGTGGGACGGCATGATCATCTTCATGAAGTCCTTGGCCGTCCGGTAGCCCCGGTCGCCCTCGACCAGGACCTCGTCGATCTCTTTCGAGTAGATGTCGCGGATGGTGCGCTTGATCAGGTCGCCTTCCTCATAGACCGGCGCCGGGGCGATGGACTTGAAGGTCAGCTCGCGGATCTGTTCCCACAGCCGCATCAGGTATTCATAGTCGCGGCGGATTTCCGTCCGGGTCCGCTGGCTGCCGGCGGTGCGGATGATCAGCCCGGCGCCTTCCGGCACCTCCAGCTCGCTGGCGATTTCCTTGAGCTTCTTGCGGTCTGCGGCATTGGTGATCTTGCGGGAAATCCCGCCGCCGCGTGCGGTGTTCGGCATCAGCACGCAATAGCGGCCGGCGAGGCTCAGATAGGTGGTCAGGGCGGCGCCCTTGTTGCCGCGTTCTTCCTTGACGACCTGGACCAGCATGATCTGCCGGACCTTGATCACTTCCTGGATCTTGTAACGGCGGGCGCGCGGCTTCTTCGGCGGCCGGATTTCCTCGGTCACGTCCTCTTCGGCGACCGATTCGATGCCGTCATCCTCATGCGCGTCCTCGGCATGGGTGTCGGCCGCATCCTCGGCCGGGACGGGTTCCTGCGGCTCGGCGGCAATGGCCTCGGGCGCCGCGCCGTCCTCCTCGGACAGGTCGACGATGGTCATGCCGGCGATCTCGTCCGAACTGACCACGGCATCGCCATGCTCGGCGGCGGCGGGCTTCGGCCCCTTGCGGCGGCGTGGGTTGCGCTTGGTCTTTTCGCTCTCGTCGGCCTCGGCGGCGGCGGCCTGGCGCTCTTCCTCGATCAGCGCCTGCCTGTCGGCGGCGGGGATCTGGTAGTAATCGGGATGGATCTCGGCAAAGGCTAGGAAGCCGTGGCGGTTGCCGCCGTAATCCACGAAGGCGGCCTGCAGCGAGGGTTCGACCCGCGTCACCTTGGCCAGGTAGATATTGCCAGCAAGCTGCCGCTTGTTGACCGTCTCGAAATCAAATTCCTCGACTTTGGTTCCATCGACCACGACCACCCGAGTCTCCTCGGCATGCGTGGCGTCGATCAGCATTTTCTTGGACATGTTTCCGTCTTTCGGGCAGCCGCACCGGCCCGCCCAGGGGCGGGAGAAGGGTTCGGCTGTCATGTGAGAGGACGACGACGCCCGCGCGGACGGCAGCAATCGCGGCGGCCGGGGTCATCCCCTGCCGCCGTTGCCGATCAAGCTGCCTTGCGCGATCCATCGCGTCTGTTTACCTTTCTTGGCCCGTCCCGCGAGGGGTCCGGGCGGCGATATGTTCGCCCAGAGGCCCGGACCGGGCATGGGCTGGATTTTCCCGCGCGTCGCACCACCGGCACTTTTCGGGTGTCGCGGCTGGCCACGCGCTGCGAAACTTTCGAGGCAGACAATCCGGAATTGAGATCACCCAGCCTTGCACCGGCAAGATAGCGGGGAAACGCGCGCCGTTACAATCAGTTTTTCGCTGGCTCCATTCCGGGCCCGGATCTTAGCCCATCAGGGCCAGCAGAACGGCCAGCAGCGGCAGGGCCAGCACCAGCCCGCCGATCAGCAGACGCGGCGACGGGCGGCCCGAGAAATGGCGCCAGCCGGCAACGGCCAACAGCACCAGGCCCGCGACCGACGAGGCCAGCAAGGCCAGCCCCGCCACGATGAGCCAGCCGAAATCATAACCGCCCGTCGCTTCGCTGCGCAGACGCATGCTGCCCCCGATTACAGATAGTCGCCGCGGCTCAGCCCGTATTTCGCCATCTTCTCGTTCAGGGTCCGGCGCGGCAGGCACAGCTCATCCATGACGGCGGCGATGCTGCCCTTGTGGCGGCGCATGGTGTTGTCGATCAGCATCTTCTCGAAGCTCTCGACATATTCCTTGAGCGGCTTGCCCTCGGTGGTCGTCGCCTCCTGCGTCTCCTCGCCGTCGGCCATCAGCAGCGAGGCGATCGAGCCCGAGCCGCGGCGGTTCTGCAAGACCGCGCGCTCGGCCACGTTGATCAGCTGGCGCACGTTGCCCGGCCAGGGCGCCTGCAACAGCTGCGCCGCCTCTTGCGCGGTGACCTGCGGCGGCTCGCAGCCGTATTCCTCGGCGAATTGCTCGGTCATGCGGGTGAACAGCGACAGGATGTCCTCGCCGCGCGACCGCAGCGGCGGCAGGGTGATCTTCAGCGCGGTCAGGCGATAGAACAGGTCGGGACGCAGCGAATCCTCGGCCCGGCGGCCCTCGCCGCGCGCGTTGGAAATGGCGATGATCCGGGTCTCGGCCGGGCTGCCCTGCTCGGCGATGAAGGCCAGAAGCCGTGCCTGCAACCCATCCGACAGCGCCTCGATGTCCTCGAGGCACAGGGTGCCGCCGCGCGCCTCCTCGACGGCGGGCAGGCCGTTCTCGACCGGGCCGAACAGCTTCGCCGCCAGCACCTCGTCGTTATAGGCGGCGCAGGAAATCGGCACGAATTTCTTGCTGGCGCGCGGCCCGACCGCGTGCAGCGCATGGGCGACCAGCGTCTTGCCGGTGCCGGTCTCGCCGTCGATCAGCACATGGCCATCGGCCTGGCCCAGGTCCAGGATGTCCTCGCGCAGCCGGTCCATGACCGGGCTGGCGCCGATCAGCTTGGACATGACCTGCTGGCCTTCCGACAGGTCGCGGCGCAGGGCGCGGTTGTCCAGCGTCATGCGCCGGGCCTGGGTCGCCTTCTTGACCAGCTCGGTCAGCCGTTCGGGGTTGAAGGGCTTTTCCATGAAGTCCATGGCGCCGATCCGCATGGCCTCGACCGCCATCGGCACGTCGCCATGGCCGGTGATCATGATGACCGGCAGGCCCGAATCAATCCCCATCAGCCGCTTGAGGAAGGCCATCCCGTCCATGCCCGGCATGCGGATGTCGGAGATCACCACCCCCGGCCAGTCGGCGCCGATCACCTTCAGCGCCTCTTCGGCGCCCGGAAAGGTCTCGGTCTCGAACCCCGAGAGCACCAGCCACTGGCTGATGGATTCCCGCATGTCCGGTTCATCATCCACCACTGCAATCTTCAAAGTGCGGCTCATGGGTCTTTACCCTTTCCTGTCATTCCGCCGCCAGCCCGGTCCCCGTCTTGCGCCGGGGATCATGGAGCGGCAGCTCAAGTTCGAATACGGCGCCCCGGCCGCCCTCGTCCGACGCGTTATGCGCGGTCAGGCGGCCCCCGAAATCGGCGGCGATCCCTGATGAGATCGCCAGGCCCAGTCCGGTCCCCTCCCCGGGCTTCTTGGTGGTGAAGAAGGGTTCAAACAGGTTTTCCAGGTCCGATACACCCGGCCCGTTGTCGCGAACGGACAAGAATGCGTGAGAGCCCGAGCCCACGGTGATCTCGATGGCCGGGTCGCGCAGGCCCTTGATGGCGTCGACGGCATTGCGCAGCAGGTTGATGATGATCTGCTCCAGCCGGATGCGGTCGCAATAGACCATGACCGGATAGCGCGGGATATTGCGCTGCAACCGGATCGTCCGCTGGCGCAGCTGCGGTTCCATCATCACCAGCGCGCTCGACAGCGCGGCGCGCAGATCGACCGGCTCGAAGGCCTCGCCGCCCTTCCTGGCATAGGATTTCAGCTGCCGGGTGATGGCGCCCATGCGCTCGATCAGGTCGTCGATGCGCTGGAAGCTCGACAGCGCCTCCTCGGACCGGCCGCGCTGCAACAAGAGCCGCGCCCCGGCCAGATAGGTCTTCATCGCCGCCAGCGGCTGGTTCAGCTCATGACTGACGCCGGCCGACATCTCGCCCAGCGCCGCCAGCTTGCTGGATTGCTGCACGGTCTGCTCGGCGACGCGCAATTCCTTCTGCACCCGCTCGCGCTCGGCGATCTCGCGGGTCAGGCGCATGTTCAGCGCCCGCAGATCGGCCGATTCGCGCATCCAGGCCGCCGATTCGACCCGCGCCCGGCGCGACAGCAGATAGAACACCGCCGCCAGCAGGATGGCGAAGCCCATGATCACCATGGCCAGCACGGCGTTCACCCGCTCGCGCACCGACTCGTAGGTGGTGAAGGCGATCATCTTCCAGCCGCGGAACGGGATCCGGGTCTCGGATTGCATCACCGCGCGGCCCTCGACATAGGCATCGGCCGGGGTTGCGGCCCAGTCGGCGGTGACCTGGAAGGCCCGCGCGATCGAGGACGGCGCCGAACGCACCGCCAGCGCCTCGGGCAGGGTCAGGCCCCGCCAGCGCGGCTCGGTCGCCAGGATGATCGCGCCCTCGCTGTCCGTCACCGCGATGGCGTCCGAGATCCCGGCCCAGGACCGCACCAGACGAGTCAGGTCGGCCCCGACCACGACCACGCCCAGCGTGCGCCCGTCGGCGACCACCGTGCGGGAATAGGTAAACTCATAGGCCCCCTGCGGCGAGGGCGAGACGGTGAAAACGGTATCCTTCGACCGCAAGGCCTCGACGAAGAACGGCTCCTGCACGTAATTCGTGCCGATCAGGTTGCGGTCGGTCGATCCCACCACCCGGCCCGAGGCGTCGAGCAGCTTGATCGAGGCCGCCGCGATCTCTTTCTGGGCCGAGATCAGCCGCGCCGAGGTGCCCGAGAAATCGTTCCCGGTCAGCGCCGAAATCAGCGCCGGATCCCGCGCCAGCAGCAAGGGCACGACCGAGGTGCGCTGCAGCTCGGACAGCAGGTTCCCGGTATACAGCGCCGAGCGCAGCTCGGTGCGCACTCGCGTCGTCTCCGAAAACCGCGCGGTCAGCCAGGCGTTGGTGAACCAGATCGTGCCGGCCGCCAGGACCAGCAGCGCGGCGATGGCGCCGCGCATGCCCCATCGGCCGGTCAAGCCAGCCCTGCCCTCCGACAGCCCGATGGAGTTCCCGTCGTCTCGCATGCGCCTCCGGCATCACCCCGCGCCCCCGGTGATCGGGAAAGTCTAATCCCCGAACGGGCGCCGCTCAAGTCAAGCCGAGACAAGCTCTTGCATCAACGAGGCAAAAAGCCCGGCGCCGGCGGTGCCGCCATGGCCGATATCGGCCGCCCGCTCGGGGTGCGGCATCATGCCCAGCACGCGGCGGTTCTCGGACAGCACCCCGGCGATGTCGCGGACCGAGCCGTTGATGCCCGGCGCATAGCTGAAGGCGATGCGGTCCTGGTCCCGCAGCGCCGCCAGGCCTTCGGCATCGATCTGGTAATTTCCATCGTGATGCGCCACCGGAATGCGGATCTCCTGTCCGGCGGCATAGGCGCGGGTAAAGGCGCTGTCGCTGGTCTCGACCCGCAGCAGCACCTCGCGGCAGATGAATTTCAGCCCGGCATTGCGCATCAGCGCGCCCGGCAGCAGCCCCAGTTCGGTCAGCACCTGGAAGCCGTTGCAGATGCCCAGCACATAGCCGCCGCGCGCCGCATGGGTCCTGACCGCGGCGGCGATCGGCGAATGCGCGGCAATCGCGCCGCAGCGCAGATAGTCGCCAAAGGAAAACCCGCCCGGCACGGCAACCAGGTCGATGCCCTCGGGCAGCGCCGCGTCCTTGTGCCAGACCCGGGCAACCTCGGCTCCGGCCTGCTCCAGCGCGACGGCCAAATCGCGGTCGCAATTCGATCCGGGAAAGGTGATGACGGCGGCTTTCATGACAGGGACTCCCTCTGGGCTTGCGCCTGCCATACTCCAAGCCCGCTCCTATGTTAAGCCGCCTTGATCCTTCTCTGTTTCACAAATACCCGAAGAAACCGCGCCCAAACCCGCTTTCCGTTTCCCAAATACCCACAGGCCTACCGCGCCACGAAGGAAAAGGGCCGAGGGTTTCCCCCCGGCCCGGCAAGCCCTTCAGGCAATCCGATCAGGCCAGCGCCTTGTTCAGATATTCGTCGACCTTTTCCAGATAGCCGATGGTGGTCAGCCATTTCTGGTCCGGCCCGACCAGCAGCGCCAGATCCTTGGTCATGTAGCCGTCCTCGACCGCCTGCACGGTCACGCGCTCCAGCGTATTGGCGAAGTTCAGCAGCGCCTCGTTGCTGTCCAGCTTGGCGCGGTGCTTCAGACCGCCGGTCCAGGCAAAGATCGAGGCGATCGAGTTGGTCGAGGTCTGGTTGCCCTTCTGGTGCTCGCGGTAATGCCGCGTCACCGTGCCATGCGCGGCTTCGGATTCGACGATCTTGCCGTCCGGCGTCATCAGCACCGAGGTCATCAGCCCCAGCGAGCCGAAGCCCTGCGCCACGATGTCCGATTCGACGTCGCCGTCGTAGTTCTTGCAGGCCCAGACATAGCCGCCCGACCATTTCAGCGCCGAGGCGACCATGTCGTCGATCAGCCGGTGCTCATAGGTGATGCCGGCCTTCTTGAACTTGTCCTCGAACTCGGCGGCATAGACCTCGGCGAAGATGTCCTTGAAGCGGCCGTCATAGGCTTTCAGGATGGTGTTCTTGGTCGAGAGATAGACCGGATAGCCGCGCTGCAGCCCGTAGTTCATCGAGGCGCGGGCAAAGTCGCGGATCGAATCGTCCAGGTTGTACATGGCCATGGCCACGCCGGCGCCGGGCGACTGATAGACCTCGTGCTCGATGGTCTCGCCATCCTCGCCGACGAACTTGATCGTCAGCGTGCCTTTGCCGGGGAAGCGGAAATCGGTGGCTTTGTACTGGTCGCCGAAGGCGTGGCGGCCGACGACGATGGGCTGGGTCCAGTGCGGCACCAGGCGCGGCACGTTCTTGCAGATGATCGGCTCGCGGAAGATCACGCCGCCCAGGATGTTGCGGATGGTGCCGTTGGGCGACTTCCACATCTTCTTCAGGCCGAATTCCTCGACGCGGGCCTCGTCGGGGGTGATGGTGGCGCATTTCACGCCGACGCCGTATTGCTTGATCGCATTGGCGGCATCCACGGTGATCTGGTCGTTGGTGCGGTCACGCTCCTCGATGCCCAGATCGTAGTATTTCAGGTCCACGTCCAGATAGGGCAGGATCAGCTTCTGCTTGATGAAGTCCCAGATGATCCGGGTCATCTCGTCGCCGTCGAGCTCGACGACCGGGTTCGCTACCTTGATCTTCGACATGGGTGGTCCCTTGTGGTTAGGATTCGGCTGCCCGCCCTATAGCCGCAAATCGCCGCGAGGGAAAGGGTGGTATGCAATCGCATACCAATCGTCGGGAAAAGGGCGGACCGCGTCCCACAGCCCCCGGGCGATCAGTCTCCACCGCAAGCCGTGATCCGTCAAGCCGGCCGCCGGCGCGGCCGGCCGACCGTCTCCATCAGCTCCGAAAATAGACCCGGGCGCTTTCGCTGAGCCAGGTCCACAACCCCGGCGCACCGCGCTGGATGCGGATGCCGACGCGCTCGACCAGTTGCTCATAGGTGACGCTGTATTCCATCCACGAGCCGCCGCCGCAGGCGATGTTCTGCATCACCGGCTGCGCCCGGTCCAGCGATTTGGCGAAGACCGCGGCGGGCGTCTCGTTGGCCTCGAACTCGGACCAGAGCGCGCGCAGCTCCGCCCCCAAAGGCGCGGGCAACAGGCCGAACAGACGGTCGGCGGCGGCTTCCTCGGCCGCCAGTTGCGCGGCGCCGTGGTGCGCGTCGCCGTTCTGGGCGTGGATCGGCACGTCGCCCGCGTCGATCTCGACCAGGTCGTGCAGGATCAGCATGCGGATCACCCGGCCAATATCGACCTCCGGCTCGGCCTGCGGCGCCATGACCAGCGCATAAAGCGCCAGATGCCAGCTGTGCTCGGCGCTGTTTTCCCGGCGCGAGCCGTCGCAAAGCAGGCTGGCACGCCAGACGGATTTCAGCCGGTCGGCCTCGGCCAGGAAGGCCAGGCAGCGGGCCAGATCGCCCTGCGGCGCACGACCGTCCAGCAGGGCCTGCGCCGCCTCCATGGCCTCGGGCCATTCCGTCCACAGCCGCCGGGCGCGGCCCGAATGCATGTTGTCGCGGACGATCTGCACGTGATCCGCCAAAGGCTCGGACGCGCCCAGCACCTGGAACAGCGGCTGGATATGGTCCATGCGCTTGGCGATGCGGGCGTCGGCGGTCTCGCCGGCCTCGAATTCCTGCCACAGCGCCAGCAGCCGCGCGCCGTCGGGCAGCATGGCGAACAGCCGCCGCGCCGCCGCCAACTCGGCCGCCTCGACGGCGGCCGCGTCATGGGCCAGGTGGATCGGATGGTCGCCGGTGTCGATCTCGACCAGGTCGTGCAGCAGGATCATGGCGATGGCCCGATCCGACGCGCCGAAGACCAGCGCATAAAGCGCGACATGCCAGCTGTGCTCGGCGCTGTTTTCCGGCCGCGACAGGTCCATCAGCACATTCGCGCGGCTGACCGACTTCAGCCGGTCGGCCTCGGTCAGGAAGGCGAAGCGGGCCGCGAGATCCGCCATCGCCTAGCGCGACGACTCGGTCAGGCGGCGGCGGACATAGCTTTGCACCGTGTCGATCATCGGCTTCATGTGGACCTCGTCGTCGCGGAAGAAATGGTCCGCGCCCTCGATTTCCTCATGGGTGATGGTGATGCCCTTCTGCTCGCGCAGCTTGCCGACCAGGGCATGGGTGTCCTTGGGCGGCGCCACGCGGTCGGCGGTGCCGTTGATGATCAGCCCCGAGGACGGGCACGGCGCCAGGAAGGAAAAGTCGTACATGTTCGCCGGCGGCGCGACCGAGATGAAGCCGGTGATCTCGGGCCGGCGCATCAGCAGTTGCATGCCGATCCAGGCACCGAAGGAAAAGCCCGCCACCCAGCAGTGCTTGCTGTTGGGGTTCATCGCCTGCAGATAGTCCAGCGCCGAGGCGGCATCCGAAAGCTCGCCGATGCCCTGGTCGAACTCGCCCTGGCTGCGGCCGACGCCGCGGAAATTGAACCGCATGACGGTAAAGCCCATGCGGTGGAAGGCGTAATGCAAATTATAGACGACCCGGTTGTTCATCGTGCCGCCATACTGCGGATGCGGGTGCAGCACGATGGCGATCGGGGCGTCGGGATTGGACTGCGCGTGATAGCGGCCTTCCAGACGACCTTCGGGACCGGGGAAAATCAGTTCGGGCATGGGCTTCCTTCGGGTGTCGGGTTTCTTGACCCTGTGACGGCGCGGCTCTAGATCGTCAATCTGGGAAGCGCGCCCGAAATAGGCAAGACGCATCAAGAACGGCGCGGGGGAATTAGCCCTCGCCGCACGTTTCGTCAATGCTTTGCCGCCAAAGGGGAGAGGCACGATGAAACTGTCAACCAAGGGACGCTATGCCATGGTGGCGCTGGTGGACCTGGCCATCGCCAAGGGCGACGACCTGACCTCGCTGGCCGAGATCTCGGCCCGGCAGGATATCTCGCTGCCCTATCTCGAGCAGCTCTTCGTGCGCCTGCGCCGCGCCGGGCTGGTCGAATCGGTGCGCGGGCCGGGCGGCGGCTATCGGCTTGCCAAAGCGCCCGAGACGATCCGCGTCGCCGATGTGCTGGAGGCGGTGGACGAAACCGTCAGCGCGCTGCATGTCGGCGCCGGCGCCTCGGGCGGAGTTTCGGGCTCGCGGGCGCAGACGCTGTCGAACCGGCTGTGGGAAAGCCTGTCGGCGCATGTCTATGTCTTCCTGCACAATCATACGCTGGCCGACGTGGCCCGCAACCAGCTGCTGCCCTGCCCGGCGCTGCCGAAGCTGCTGTCCATCGTGGACGACTAGGCCATGCGGGTTCTGGTCGCCGGTCTGGGCAACATGGGCCGCAGCCACGCGCTGGCCTGGGCAAAGCAGCCCGGCGCGGAACTGGTCGGGCTGGTCAACCGCAGCCCGGTCGCGCTGCCGCCGGAACTGGCCGCGATTCCGCAGAGCCAGGATTTCCACGAGGCGCTGGCCCGGCTGCGCCCGGACCTGGTCGTGGTCGCGACCTATTCCGACAGCCATGCCGAATATGCCATCGCCGCGATGCGGGCCGGCGCCCATGTCTTCGTCGAGAAGCCGCTGGCGACCACGGTCCAGGACGCCCGCCGCGTGGTCGAGACCGCGCAAGAAACCGGCCGCAAGCTGGTCGTGGGTTACATCCTGCGCCATCATCCCAGCTGGCAGCGCCTGATCGCCGAGGCCCGCGCGCTTGGCGGCCCCTATGTCTTTCGCCTGAACCTGAACCAGCAAAGCAGCGGCCCGACCTGGGAGGTGCACAAGGCGCTGATGCGCACCACGCCGCCCATCGTTGATTGCGGCGTGCATTACGTCGACGTCATGTGCCAGATCACCGATGCCGCCCCGGTCGAGGTGCGCGGCATGGGCCTGCGCCTGTCCAGGGAAATCGCCGCCGACGCCTATAACTACGGCCATTTCCAGGTGCTGTTCCAGGACGGCTCGCTGGGCTGGTACGAGGCGGGCTGGGGCCCGATGATGTCGGACACCGCGTTTTTCGTGAAGGACGTGGTCAGCCCGAACGGCGCCGTCAGCATCCGCATGGCCGAGGACGCGCGCTCGGACGACATCGACACCCATACCCGCACCGCGACGCTGCGCCTGCACAAGGTGGGAGAGCCGGACCAGGACCTGTCGATGACCGGAGAGCCGGACCACCAGGCGCTTTGCGACGCCGAGGCCGCCTTCATGGCCCGCGCCATCGCCGAGAATGCCGACCTGACGCGGCACATGCAGGATGCGGTGTCCTCGCTGGCGGTCTGCCTTGCCGCCGATGAATCCGTCCGGACCGGCCAGCCGGTGCGTTTGCGCTGATCCGTCACGCGGCCGTCACGCTTCCTTGCGAAACGGGCCGGGTGGCCCTAAATGAGCCTTTCCTTTTGACCTAGCACGGTTTCGCGACCGGGAGCCCGCGCCATGTCCGACCTTCAGACGCCCTTCTACCTGATCGACCTCGCGAAACTGCGGGTGAACATGGAGCGGATCGCCCATCTGCGGGAACGCTCGGGGGCGAAATGCCTGCTGGCGCTGAAATGCTTCGCGACCTGGGGCGCCTTCGACTTCATGCGCCCGTTCATGGACGGCACTACCTCGTCCTCGCTCTTCGAGCTGCGGCTGGGGCATGAGGAATTCGGCAAGGAAACCCATGCCTATTCCGTGGCCTGGGCCGATCACGAAATCGACGAGGCGCTGGGTTACGCCGACAAGATCATCTTCAACTCGCTGGGCCAGCTGGACCGTTTCGGCGCCAAGGCGGGCGCGCGCGGCATCGCCATGGGGCTGCGGCTGAACCCGCGCTTTTCGACCTCGGGCTTCGACCTGGCCGATCCGGCGCGGCCGTTCTCGCGGCTGGGCGAATGGGACCTGCCGCGGCTGGAGCAGGCGCTGGACCGCATCAGCGGCGTGATGATCCACTACAACTGCGAGAATGCTGATTTCGACCTGTTCGGCGCGCAGCTTGGCCGGATCGAGGCGGAATTCGGCGGCTTCCTTGAAAAGCTGGACTGGGTCAGCTTGGGCGGCGGCATCCATTTCACCGGCGACGGCTATCCGCTGGACCCGCTGGCCGACCGGCTGAAGGCGTTCTCGGACCGCTTCGGGGTGCAGGTCTTCCTGGAACCGGGCGAGGCCAGCATCACCCGCTCGACCTCGCTGGAAGTCACGGTGCTGGACGTGATCCATCACGGCAAGGACGTCGCCATCGTGGACTCGAGCATCGAGGCGCATATGCTGGACCTGCTGATCTATCGCGAGACGGCAAAGCTGCCGCAAGAGGGCGAGCATCCCTATCAGATCGCCGGCAAGACCTGCCTGGCCGGCGACATCTTCGGCGAAGGCCGCTTCCCGCGGCCGCTGAAGGTCGGCGACCGCATCAGCATCGCCGATGCCGGCGGCTATACCATGGTGAAGAAGAACTGGTTCAACGGCGTCGCCATGCCCGCCATTGCCATCCGGGCCGAGGACGGAACGATCCGCAGCGTCCGCCGGTTCTCTTACGACGATTACAAAGCCAGCCTGTCCTGAACCGGCCCGCCATTCCCCTTCCCAGCCCCGAAAAGGAGATCGAATTGGCCAAGAACGTGCTCATCATCGGCGCCGGCGGCGTCGCGCAGGTGGTCGCGCATAAGGTGGCGCAGAACGCTAACGAGTTCGGCAGCCTGCATATCGCCAGCAGGACCGTCTCGAAAGCCGAGAAGATCATCGCGAGCGTTCGGGACAAGGGCCATTCGGTCGCATTCACCGCCCATCCGCTGGACGCGATGGACAGCGCGGCGGTGGCGGCGCTGATCCGCCAGATCGACGCCGGCATCGTCATCAACGTCGGTTCCGCCTTCGTCAACATGACCGTGCTGCAGGGCTGCATCGAGACCGGCGCCGCCTATCTGGACACCGCCATCCACGAAGACCCGGCCAAGGTCTGCGAGACCCCGCCGTGGTATGCCAATTACGAATGGAAACGCCGCGAGGATGTCGAGAAGGCCGGCATCACCGCGATCCTGGGCGTGGGCTTCGACCCGGGCGTGGTCAACGCCTATGCCAGGCTGGCCGAGGACGAATATTTCGACAAGATCGACTCGATCGACATCGTCGACATCAACGCCGGCTCGCACGGCCGCTGGTTCGCGACGAACTTCGACCCCGAGATCAACTTCCGCGAATTCACCGGCACGGTCTATTCCTGGCAGGGTGGCGAATGGCGCCAGAACAAGATGTTCGAGGTCGGCCGCGAATGGGACCTGCCCGTCGTCGGCAAGCAGACCGCCTATCTGTCCGGCCATGACGAGGTGCACAGCCTCTCGGCCCGCTACAAGGACGCCGACGTGCGCTTCTGGATGGGCTTCGGCGCGCATTACATCAACGTCTTCACGGTCTTGCAGAACCTGGGCCTGCTCAGCGAGCAGCCGGTCAAGACCGCCGAGGGGCTGGAGGTCGTGCCGCTGAAACTGGTCAAGGCGGTGCTGCCCGATCCGTCCAGCCTTGCCCCCGACTATACCGGCAAGACCTGCATCGGCGACCTGGTGAAGGGCACGCTGAACGGCAAGCCGGGCGAGGTCTTCATCTACAACGTCGCCGACCACAAGGAGGCCTTTGCCGAGGTCGGCAGCCAGGGCATCAGCTATACCGCCGGCGTGCCGCCGGTCGCGGCGGCGATCCTGGTCGCGCGCGGCACCTGGGACGTCAGGAAGATGGTCAATGTCGAGGATCTGCCCGCCCGGCCCTTCCTTGAACTGTTGGGCGATCTGGGCCTGCCGACCCGGGTGATCGACGCCTCGGGCGACCATCCGCTGTAACGCCGGCACGACAGAATTTCCGATACGCGCGCCCCGCCCGCAGGAACCTCCGGGCGGGGTCGGCGTTTCCGCTTGCTTCCAGGTGTTGCAAAAGGATCGGGCAGCTTCATGGTTCCGCCAGACAATCACAAGTTCCCGACCTTTCCCCGGACCGAAAAGCAGGCCGTGCCCCGCGTCGCCAACTGGGCGGTGATCGGCATCTTCCTGTTCCTGCTCTTCACCTTCTTCGCCCAGGCGCGGGACTTCCTGATGCCGGTGACGCTGGCCTTTCTGCTGTTCTTCGTCTTCGTGCCCTTCCGCCGGCTGATGGAGCGGCTGGGCATCGGCGCCGTCGTCACCGCCACCATCGTCTCGCTGGGCCTGGTGGTCTCGGTGGTGGTGATCGGCTTCATGATCTCGGGCCCGGTGAACCGGCTGATCGAGAACTCGTCGCAGATCGGCGACCGGCTGGAACAACGCTTCACCGAATTGCGCAGCAACTTCCGCGGCTTGGAACGCGCGGCGGAAAAGATCGACGAGCTGACGGGCGGCGGCGCCAAGCCCGAGACGACGCCCGCCCCCGGCGCCCCCGCGCCGGATGCGACGCTGACCGGGACGCTGACGCCGATCCCGCAGCCCGGCACGCCGCAGACCCCCGACCAGAAGATCCAGGTCGAGGTGAACGCCGCGCCGCAGACCTCGACCCTGGTCAGCGTGCTGAACCTGGGCCCGGCCTTCGTCGGCCAGATCATCCTGACGCTGTTCCTGCTGTTCTTCCTGCTGTCCTCGGGCGACCTCTTGTATCTCAAGATCGTGCAGAGCTTCGACAGCATGCGCGAAAAGCGCGCCGCCTATCTGGCGCTGCGCGAGATCGAGGATTCGCTCGGCGCCTATCTGGGCGCGATCACGCTGATCAACGCCTGCCTGGGCATCGCGGTCGGGCTGGCGATGTGGGCCTGGGGCATGCCCAGCCCGATGCTCTTTGGCCTGGCAGTGTTCCTGCTGAACTACATCCCCTATCTGGGGCCGATCACCGGCATCATCATCACCATGCTGGTCGGGCTTTTCGTCTATGAGGACCTGTTCACGCCCTTCATGGTCGGCCTGACCTATTTCGGCATCTCGGCCGTCGAGGGCCAGCTGATCACGCCCTATTTCGTCTCGCGCAAGCTGCAGCTGAACACGGTCGTCGTCTTCCTGACCGTGGCGCTGTGGGCCTGGCTCTGGTCGGTGATCGGCATGATCGTCGCGGTGCCGATCCTGGTCGTCATGCGGGTGCTGGCCGACCACATTCCGGGGCTCGAGAAATTCGGCAATTTCCTGGCCGGCGAAGACCCGCCCGCGCTGGAGGACGAGGACGAGGAAGAGGCGCGCGAGATCGTCGATGCCGGCGACGGCGCCGAGGACGCGGATCAGGCCGCGCATGCCACCTCGGTCCTGCCGACGCGCGGTTGAAGGGAATCGCTGGACCGGCGCGAAAAACATGGCATGATCGCGACGCATGCCATGGATGAATAGCGACAGATGTCCGAGCCTGACCCTGCCACCGACCCGAACCCGACCCGCCTGCGCATCGGCTTCCTGCTGGCGCCGCGCTTCACGCTGTCGGCCTTTGCCACCTTCGTCGACGTGCTGCGGCTGGCGGCCGACGACGGCGACGGCTCGCGGCCGATCCGCTGCCGCTGGCGCGTGCTCTCGGCCGACATGGCGCCGGTGCAAAGCTCCTGCGGCATCCGCATCGAGCCGGACGAGCGGCTGGGCGACCCGACGCGCTTTGACTATATCGTCGCGGTCGGCGGGCTGATCGACGGCGGCCCGGGCCTCTCGCCGGAACAGGGCGCCTTCCTGAAGCGCGCGGCGCAGGCGCGGGTGCCGCTGGCCGGGCTTTGCACCGCGGTGTTCTCGATGGCGCGCTTCGGGCTGATGGACGGCTATCGCTGCTGCGTCAGCTGGTTCCATCACCAGGATTTCCTGTCGGAATTCGAAAAGATGCGCCCGGTCTCGGACCAGATCTTCGTGGTAGACCGCGACCGGCTTTCCTGCTCGGGCGGGGTCAGCGCGGCGCATCTGGCGGCCTTCCTGATCGACCGCCACCTGGGCCGGGCGGCGGCGCGCAAGGCGCTGTCGATCCTGATGATCGACGAGCCGATGGAGGGCGACCGCCCGCAGCCGGGCCTGCCGCTGGAGCTGCACGCCCGCGACCCGCTGGTGCGCCGGGCCCTGCTGGCGATGCAGCAGAACCTGCACGCGCCCCTGCCCATCGCCCGCATCGCCCGCGACCTGGGCGTCGGCCGGCGCAAGCTGGAACGGCATTTCAACGCCGATCTGGGCATCCCGCCCGCCGATGCCTCGATCCGCATCCGGCTGGCGCAGGCGCGGATGCTGCTCGCGCGCACCGACCGCACCGTCACCCGCATCGCCGAGGAGACCGGTTTCTGCGACGCCTCGCACCTGATCCGCGTCTTCCGCGAGACCGAGGGCACCACGCCCGACCTGTGGCGGCAAAGCCGGGGCGTGCTGGCCGAGGACGTGCCGGCCTGACGGCGCGTTGCTTCGCCCCGGCCCGCAACCCGCGCGAATCGCCGGGATAATGCCGGGCCGTGAGAGCACAGGAGCAAGAAATGCCGAACAAGGCCATTGTCGGGGGCGTCCTGACCGATGCCACCCTGGCCCCCATCGCCGGGGGCAAGATCGTCGCGACGCTGAACGGATCGGACGTGTTCGACGACGGCGTGCGCGTCGTGACCCAGAAGGTCGAGGCGACCACGGACGCGCAAGGCGCCTGGTCGCTGGCGCTGATCGTCAATGCCGAGGGCGACGGCGCCGCCACGACCTGGACCATCGAGGGCTTCGACCGCTATGTCGCCCGGGTGTTCGAGGCGAAATCGCTGTTCATCGCCTCGACCCTGCCGATCGCGCTGGGGAATCTGGAAAAGACCAGCGCCCAGAACCTGAAAGCGGCGAAAGAAGGCAACTCGGCCCGGCTGCTGGTCGTGCCCGACCATGCGCTGTATCAGGCGCTGCCGGCCGCGCAGCGCCGCAGCAGCGATATCGTGCTGGTCAAGGCCGCCTGAACGGCCGCACGGCAGCCGGTCGCCCGACTGCCGTTTCCGCCCTATTCCACCGTCACCGATTTCGCCAGATTGCGCGGCTGGTCCACATCGGTGCCCTTGGCGACCGCCGTGTGATAGGCCAGATATTGCATCGGCAGCGCATAGAGGATCGGCTGGAACATCCCGCCGCCCGTGGGCATCGCCAAGGCCGCCTTGAAGCCCTGCCCCGCCGCCTCGATCCCCTCCGGGTCCGAAATCAGCAGCACCTGCCCGTGCCGCGCCATGACCTCCTGCATATTCGAGACGGTCTTGTCGAACAGCCCGTCGCGCGGCGCCAACACCACCACCGGCACATTGCGGTCGATCAGCGCGATCGGCCCGTGCTTCAGCTCGCCCGAGGCATAGCCCTCGGCGTGGATATAGCTCAGTTCCTTCAGCTTCAGCGCGCCCTCCAGCGCGACCGGGTAAAGCGGGCCGCGCCCCAGATACAGCACGTCCTGCGCCTCGGACAGCCAGCCAGCCAGACGGCGGCAGGTGTCGCTGAGCGCCAGCGCCTGGTTCAGCAGCCCCGGCAGGCTGCGCAGGTCGGCAAGATGCGCGGCAAGCTGCGCCTCGTCCAGCCGCCCGCGGTCGCGCGCCGCCTTCAGCGCCAGCACCGCCAGCACCGCAAGCTGGCAGGTGAAGGCCTTGGAGGAAGCCACGCCGACCTCGATCCCGGCCAGGGTCGGCAGGGCGATATCCGCATCGCGGGCGATGGCCGAGGTGCCGACGTTCACCACGCCGACCGTGCGCGCCACCTTGTCGCGGGCATAATGCAGCGCCGCCAGCGTATCCGCCGTCTCGCCCGACTGGCTGACGAAGAGCGCCCAGCTGTTCGGCGACAGCGGCGGCTCGCGATAGCGAAACTCGGATGCCACATCCAGGTCGCAGGGCAATCCGGCCAGCGTCTCGAACCAGTAGCGCGCGACATGGGCGGCATAATAGGCGGTGCCGCAGCCGACCAGCGTCAGCCGGTCCACGTCGCGAAAATCCAGCGCATCGGGCAGGACGATGCGATCCCCCTTGATGTAGTGGTTCAGCGCATCGCCCAAAACAACCGGTTGTTCCGCGATCTCCTTGGCCATGAAATGCCGATAGCCGCCCTTGTCGATCTGGGTGGCGCCGACGTCAATCTGCTGGATCTCGCGATTGGCGGGGCGGCCCTCGGCGTTAAAGATCTCGGCACCCGAGCGGCGGATGATGGCGTGGTCGCCGTCCTCGAGATAGGTGATGCGGTCGGTAAAGGGCGCCAGCGCGATGGCGTCCGAGCCCAGAAACATCTCGCCCTCGCCATGGCCCACGGCCAGCGGGCTGCCCTTGCGGGCGGCGATCATCAGGTCGGGCTCACCCTCGAACAGGAAGGCCAGGGCAAAGGCGCCATGCAGGCGCGCCAGCGTCGCGCGCGCCGCCTCGGCCGCATCCAGGCCCTGCGCCATGTGCCAGGCGGTCAGCAGCGCCACGGTTTCGGTGTCGGTCTGCGATTCCGGCTGCAGGCCCAGCGCGATCACCTCGTCGCGCAGTTCGCGAAAGTTCTCGATGATGCCGTTATGCACCACGGCGACCGGGCCGCGGCGATGGGGATGGGCGTTCACCTCGGTCGCGGCGCCATGCGTGGCCCAGCGGGTGTGTCCGATGCCGGCGTGTCCCGTCAGCGGCTCATGCACCAGCCGGTCCGAGAGGTTGACCAGCTTGCCCACCGCCCGGCGCCGATCCAGCCGGCCGGCGTCGTCCACCGTCGCCACCCCGGCGCTGTCATAGCCGCGATATTCCAGCCGCTTCAGCGCCTCGACCAGCTGCGGCGAGACCTCGTGCTGTCCCAGGATTCCGATGATGCCGCACATGGCTCAACTCCCCTTTTTCTGGCGCAGCGCCTGCATCAGCCGGGTGGCGAGGCCGGGCTTCGTCACCTGTTTCGCGCGGCCCAGCGCCAGCGCATCGTCCGGCACGTCCTCGGTGATGACCGAGCCCGAGCCGGTCATCGCCCGCGCCCCCACCCGCACCGGCGCCACCAGCATGGTGTCCGAGCCGATGAAGGCATGGGCGCCGATCTCGGTCCGGTGCTTGCCGACGCCGTCGTAATTGCAGGTCACGGTGCCGGCGCCGATGTTGGTCGCCTCGCCGACATGGGCATCGCCGAGATAGGTCAGGTGGCCGACCTTGACGCCCTCGTCCAGCACCGAATTCTTGATCTCGACGAAATTGCCGACATGCACGTCGCCGCCCAGCTCCGCCCCGGGCCGCAGCCGGGCAAAGGGGCCGACGGTGGCGCCGGCGCTGACATGGCAGCCCTCGAGATGGCAGAAGGGCAGGATCTCGGCGCCGCTTTCGACGGTCACGCCGGGGCCGAAGACCACGTTCTGCCCGATCACCGCGTCGCGGCCGATGCAGGTGTCGAGCGCGAACCAGACCGTTGCCGGATCAGTCAGCGTCACCCCGTCCTCCAGCGCCTGCGCGCGGGCGCGGGCCTGGAAGGCGGCCTCGGCGGCGGCCAGCTCGGCGCGGGTGTTGATGCCCAGCGTCTCGGCTTCGTCGCAGGTGACGACATCGACGCGCAGCCCGGCGGCACGCGCCAGACCCGGCAGGTCGGTCAGGTAATATTCCCCCGCCGCGTTGCGGTTGCCGATCTGCGGCAGGATCTCGCGCAGCGTCGCGGCGTCGGCGGCCAGCACGCCCGAGTTCACCAGCCGGATCGCCCGCGTGGCCTCGTCGGCGTCCTTGTATTCGACGATGCGCTCCAGACCGTCCGGGCCGGTGACGAGGCGACCATAACGGCCGGGATCGGCGGCCTCGAAGCCCAGCACGATCACGTCCGAGGCATGGCTGGCGAGCATGCCGAGCGTTTCCTCGGCGATGAAGGGCGTGTCGCCGTAAAGCACCAGCACCCGGCCCTCGAAGCCTTCAAGCAGCGGCAGGGCCTGGCGCACGGCATGGGCGGTGCCCAGCTGTTCCTCTTGCAGGGCGATCTGCGCCTCGGGGTCCAGCGTCGCGACCGCCTTCTGGACCAGCGCGGCGCCATGGCCGGCGACGACCACCACGGTTTCGGGCGCCAGGCTGCGGCCGGCAGCCAGGGCATGACCGACCAGCGGCACGCCGCCCAGGCGGTGCAGCACCTTGGGCAAGTCCGACTGCATGCGGCTGCCCTGTCCGGCGGCCAGCACGATCAGCGCGACGGGTTTCTCGGTCATACTGCCCTCTTGCCTGTTTCTTGTCCTTGCCGGGCGTTCTACCTAGAGGACGGGGATGGGGAAAGGCCCCGGCGGATCAAACATCTTGACGGAAGGTTACAACATGGCGGGAACGGTGGTCTTCGACCTGGACGGCACGCTGGCCGATACATCGGCCGACCTGATCGCGGCGGCAAACGCCTGTTTTCAAAGCCGCGGGCTGGGCGACCTGCTGGACCCGGTCGCGGATGCGCTGATCGCCTTTCACGGCGGAAGGGCCATGCTGCGCGCCGGCTATGGGCGGCTTCCCGCCGATACGCTGCTGCCCCCGGGCGCCGAGGAGGAGGACTATCCGCGCCTGCTGGGCCATTACGGCGCGGCCATCGCCACCCATACCCGGCTTTACCCCGGCACCGAGACGGCGCTGGACCGGCTGGCCGACGCCGGCCACCGGCTGGCGGTCTGCACCAACAAGCCCTCTGCCCTGGCCGAGGTGCTGCTGCGCGAGCTGGGCATCCGCGAGCGTTTCGCCGCGATGATCGGCGCCGACACGCTGCCGGTGCGCAAGCCCGACCCCCGGCCCTATCGCGCCGCCGTCGAGGGCGCGGGCGGCGAGGTCGCGCGTTCTTTCCTGGTCGGCGATACCGAGACCGACCGCAAGACCGCCTCGGCTGCCGGGGTGCGGGTGGCGCTGGTCGCCTTCGGCCCCGAGGGCGAAGGCCTGTCGCGGCTGGCGCCCGAGGCGATGCTGCGCCATTTCGACGAGCTGCCGGCGCTGGCGACGGATTGGCTGGGCTGAAACATTAAAGGGGGCCGCGAGGGCCCCCTGAAGCGCGAGATTCGCGTGCCGTCACTCGGCCTGGTCGGCCGACTTGGCGTTCAGCAGGCCATAGTTCTGTTCGCCGATGGAGGCGTAGAGATCCAGCTGGGTCTCGAGGAAGTCGATATGGCCTTCCTCGTCGGTCAGCAAATCATCGAACAGGTTCTTGCTGACATAATCGCCGACGTTGGAACAGTATTCGCGCGCCTCGATATAGAGCGTGCGGGCGTCATGCTCGGCCGCCAGGTCCGACTCGAGGGTCTCCTTGAGGTTCTGGCCGATCCGCAGCGGGTCCAGCTTCTGCAGGTTGGGATGGCCTTCCAGGAAGATGATTCGCTCGATCAGGCGATCGGCGTGGTTCATTTCCTCAATGGATTCGGCGCGCGACTTGTCGGCAATCTTGCCGAAACCCCAATCCTGTTGCAGCCGATAATGCAGCCAATACTGGCTGACCGCGGTAAGCTCAGACCGAAGCGCTGCGTTGAGATACTCGATGACCTTGGCGTCGCCCTTCATGGCTTTCCCCTTTGCGCGTGGCTTTCAGCCCCCGCAGGATCGGGGGCACGGCCAGATTATCGCATCCGCGCATGGTGTCCAGAAACAAGGGCATACAGCCGCCACAATCCGCGCGCTTGCCAAGCGCGTGATAGATCTTGCCGGGGGTGATGATCGTCTCGGGGTCCGAGGCCCGCATCCAGTCGACAGCCGCCTTGATGTCGTGGTCGGAAATCTGGGTGCAGTGGCAGACGATCATGGGTTCACCTGAGATTTGGCTATAACTGACAGATTCGCTCAGCGAAGTAAAGCCCGAGTTTTTCACTTTGGCTTCATCGCCGCGCGGGCCGGCTTGACGCCCCGGCGCGGCAGGGACAGAACCCGGGGCATGAGACTTGAGGATTTCGACTTCCACCTGCCCGAGGGGCTGATCGCGACCCGCCCTGCGCGGCCACGGTCCGCGGCGCGGTTGCTGCTGGCCCAGGGGGACGTGATCCGCGACCTGCATGTGGCCGACCTGGCCGAACTGCTGGGGCCGGGCGATCTTTTGGTGCTGAACGACACCAAGGTCATCCCGGCACGGCTGACCGGCACCCGCCGGCGCGCCACGCCGCAGGGCGATGCGGTGGCCAAGGTCGAGATCACGCTGCTGGAGCCCGCCGCCGACGGCTGGAACGCGCTGGCGAAGCCCCTGCGCAAGCTGAAGCAGGGCGAGGTGATCCGCTTCTCGGACGCGCTGTCGGCCGAGGTGGCCGAGATCGGCGAGGCCGGGCTGCGGCTGCGCTTCGACACAACCGGCGAGGCCTTCGACGCCGCGCTGGCCCAGGTCGGCGCCATGCCGCTGCCGCCCTATATCGCCGCGCTGCGCGCGCCGGACGAGGCCGACCGGACCGATTACCAGACCGTCTGGGCCCGCCATTCCGGCGCCGTCGCCGCCCCCACCGCCAGCCTGCATTTCGACGAGCCGCTGCTGGCGGCGCTGCGCGCGCGCGGCGTGCGCTTCGCCCATGTCACGCTGCATGTCGGCGCCGGCACCTTCCTGCCGGTCAAGGTCGAGGACGTGACCACCCACAAGATGCACGGCGAATGGGGCGAGGTCACGGCTGAGGCCGCCGCCGCGATCAACGCCGCCCGCGCCGCCGGCGGCAGGGTGATCCCGGTCGGCACCACGGCGCTGCGGCTGATCGAATCGGCGGCCACGCCCGAGGGACTGGTGAGGCCGTTCCGCGACGTGACCGAAATCTTCATCTATCCGGGCTATCGCTTCCGGGTGACGGATGCGCTGATGACGAATTTCCACCTGCCGAAATCGACGCTGCTGATGCTGGTCTCAGCCCTGATGGGCCAGGATCGCATCCGCTCCATCTATCGCCATGCCGTCGAATCGGGCTATCGCTTCTTCAGCTATGGCGATGCCTCGCTTCTGATACCGTCGAGGGAATGATGCTGACCGTTCTGCGCACCACCTGGCCGCTGTTGCTGGGCATCCTTCTGCTGATGGTCGGCAATGGCATGCAGGGCACCCTGCTGGGCGTGCGCGGCAAGATCGAGGGCATCTCGACCACGCAGATGTCGGTGGTGATGGCGGCCTATTTCGGCGGCTTCCTGCTGGGTTCGCGCGTGGTGCCGCAGATGATCCGCAGCGTCGGCCACGTCCGGGTCTTCGCGGCGCTCGGCTCGCTGATCTCCTCGGTGCTGATCCTTTATGCGGCGGCGCCCGAATGGCTGGCCTGGGCGGCGATGCGGCTCTTGATCGGCTTCTGCTTTTCGGGCGTCTACATCACCGCGGAAAGCTGGCTCAACGCCTCGACCAGCAACGAGACGCGCGGCCAGGCGCTCTCGGCCTACATGATCATGCAGATGCTGGGCATCATCACGGCGCAGCTGCTGATGAACACGGCGGACCCGGCGGGCTACCTGCTGTTCGTGATCCCCTCGGTGCTGGTCAGCCTGTCCTTCCTGCCGATCCTGCTGTCGCGCCAGCCGGCGCCGCAATTCGCCACGCTGAAGCGGATGAGCTTTCGCGACCTTTTCGCCGCCTCGCCGCTGGGCTGCATCGGCATGTTCCTGATGGGCGGGGTGTTCTCGGCGTTGTTCGGCATGGCTTCGGTCTGGGGCTCGATGAAGGGCCTGTCGGTGCGCGAGATCTCGGCCTTCGTCGCGGCGATCTATGCGGGCGGCCTCTTGCTGCAATATCCGGTGGGCTGGCTTTCCGACCACGGCGACCGGCGGCTGATCGTGCTGGGGCTGGCGATTCTGGGCACGGCGGTGGCGGGCGCGACGGTGCTGCTGCAGCCCGGGATCTGGGGCCTGCTGCTGGCGGCGGCCGTGGTCGGCGGCGTCGCCAACCCGGTCTATTCGCTGCTGCTGGCCTATACCAACGACTTCCTCGACAACAGCGACATGGCGGCGGCCTCGGCCGGGCTGCTGTTCATCAACGGGCTCGGCGCCATGGCCGGGCCGCTGATCACCGGCTGGCTGATGTCCTGGCTGGGCCCGGACGGATTCTGGGTCTATATCGCCGCGTTGCTGGCGCTGCTGGCGCTTTATACCTTCTATCGCCGCACCCGCCGCCCGGCGCCGATGCTGGACCAGAGCTTTGCGGTCATCGCCCCCTCGGCCACCCCCATCGCGGTCGAGGCGGCGCTGGAGACCGCCGGCCCCGACGACGGCCCGCCGCGCCCCGACTGACGGGGTTGCGGCGGCCGGCCGGCTCTGCAACCATCCTGCGGAAACGGAGGGCCGAGCATGACCGAAACCGTCACCCCGCAAGCGATCAACCGCTTCTGGCTCGATGAGGTCGGCGAAACCGGCTGGTATGTCCGCTCGGATCTGCTGGACGAAACCATCCGCCAGCGCTTCCTGCCGATATGGGAACGCGCCGCCGAACTGGCCCCCGCCTGGGCCGCAACGCCCGAGGGCGCGCTGGCCGCGCTGATCCTGACCGACCAGTTCCCGCGCAACCTGTTCCGCGAGGACGCCCGCGCCTTCGCGACCGACCCGCTGGCCCGCGACCTGGCCCGCGCCGCGCTGGACCGCGGCTTTCCCCGGCGCATCGGCCTGCCGGCGCGGCAGTTCTTCTTCATGCCCTTCGAGCATTCCGAGGACCTGGCCGACCAGGACCGCGCCGTGGCGCTGTTCCAGGAATTCATGCCCGGCGAAAGCCTGCGCCACGCGCAGATCCACCGCGACACGATCGCGAAATTCGGCCGCTTCCCCTGGCGCAACGCGGCTCTGGGCCGCAACCCGACTCCGGCGGAAATCCGCGTGATGCAGGCCGGCGGCTATGCCGCGCTGGTCTCCGGCAAGCTGTCGCTTGTGGATGTCTGAAAAATGGTTTAACGCTGAACTATCTTTTTCCAGAGGGGGAATTCCATGGCGCAAGGCTTCGACATGGTGGTGATCGGTTCCGGCCCGGGCGGCTATGTCTGCGCCATCCGCGGCGCGCAGCTGGGCCTGAAGGTCGCGGTGATCGAACGCGAGCATCTGGGCGGCATCTGCCTGAACTGGGGCTGCATCCCGACCAAGGCGCTGTTGCGCTCGGCCGAGGTGTTCCACCTGATGCACCGCGCCAAGGAATTCGGCCTCTCCGCCGACAAGATCGGCTATGATCTCGGCGCCGTGGTGCAGCGTTCGCGCGGCGTGGCGAAACAGCTCGCCGGCGGCGTCGGCCACCTGCTGAAAAAGAACAAGGTCACCGTCATCATGGGCGAGGCGACGCTGACCGCCCCCGGCAAGCTGTCGGTCAAGACCGACAAGGGGGCCGAGGAGGTCACCGGCAAGGCCATCGTGCTCGCCACCGGCGCCCGCGCCCGCAACCTGCCGGGGCTGGAAGCGGACGGCGACCTGGTCTGGAACTACAAGCACGCGCTGCAACCGCCGCGGATGCCCAAGAAGCTGCTGGTGATCGGCTCGGGTGCGATCGGCATCGAATTCGCCAGCTTCTTCAACACGCTGGGCGCCGACACCACCGTGGTCGAGGTCATGGACCGCGTGCTGCCGGTCGAGGATGCCGAGATCTCCGCCTTGGCCAAGAAGCAATTCGTCAAGCAGGGCATGAAGATCCTGGAAAAGGCCACGGTCAAGAAGCTGGACCGCGCCCCCGGCAAGGTCACCGCCCATATCGAGAAGGACGGCAAGACCGAGACGCAGGACTTCGACACGGTGATCTCGGCCGTCGGCATCGTCGGCAATGTCGAAAACCTCGGGCTGGAAAAGCTGGGCGCCAAGATCGACCGCACCCATGTCGTCACCGACGAATATTGCCGCACCGGTGTCGAGGGACTCTATGCCATCGGCGACGTGGCCGGCGCGCCCTGGCTGGCGCACAAGGCCAGCCATGAAGGCGTCATGGTCGCGGAGCTGATCGCCGGCCAGCACCCGCACCCGATCAAGCCGAACTCGATCCCCGGCTGCACCTATTGCAACCCGCAGGTCGCCTCGGTCGGCCTGACCGAAGAGAAAGCGAAAGCAGCGGGTTACGAGATCAAGGTCGGCCGCTTCCCCTTCATCGGCAACGGCAAGGCCATCGCGCTCGGCGAACCCGAGGGACTGATCAAGACCGTCTTCGACGCCAAGACCGGCGAGTTGCTGGGCGCCCACATGGTCGGCGCCGAGGTCACCGAGCTGATCCAGGGCTATGTCGTCGGCCGCACGCTGGAAACCACCGAAGCCGAGCTGATGGAGACGGTGTTCCCGCACCCGACCCTGTCCGAGATGATGCACGAATCCGTGCTCTCGGCCTATGGCCGCGCCATCCATTTCTGACGGACAAGGGGGCCGCGCGCCCCCTGCTTCTTTCTTGCCGAAATATCCTCGGGGGTCCGGGGGCAGACAGCCCCCGGCGCAAGGGTTCAGCCCAGCGGCATCCGCGCCTCGGCCATGCCGGCATACCAGCTCGAACCGGCCGGAATCGCATTGTCGTCGAAGTTGTAGGCCGGATGATGCACCATCGCGGTGTCGCCATTGCCGACGAAGATATAGGCGCCGGGCCGCGCATTCAGCATATAGCTGAAATCCTCGCCCGCCATCAGCGGCGCCATCTCGGTATTCACGTCACCCGCCACAGATCGCGCGACTTCCGCCGCATAAACAGTGGATTGCGGATCATTCATCGTCACCGGATAGCCGCGTTCATATTGAACCTCCGCCTGGGCGCCAAAGGCGGCGGCGGTGTTGGTGGCGATGCGGGCGATGCCGTCCTCGAGCTGGTCGCGCACCTCGGGAGCGAGGCTGCGGGCGGTGCCTTTCAGCGTCACGACCTGGGGAATGACGTTATGGGCGGTCGAGTCGGTCTGCACCACGCAGACTGAGATCACGCCGCTTTTCAGCGGGTCGACGTTGCGCGAGACCACCGATTGCAGCGCCACGATGATCTGCGCCGCGACCAGCGTGGTGTCGATCGCCTCATGCGGCTTGGCGGCATGGCCGCCCTTGCCGGTCACCACGATGTCGAACTGGTCGGTGGCGGCCATCATCGCGCCCTCGCGGATGGCGAAGCTGCCGACCGGATAGCCGGGCATGTTGTGCATGCCATAGAATTCCTGGATGCCCCAGCGCTCGACCAGCCCGTCCTCGACCATGGCGCGCCCGCCGCCGCCGCCCTCTTCGGCGGGCTGGAAGATGACCACGGCACGACCGTCGAAATTGCGCGTCTCGGCCAGGTATTTCGCCGCGCCCAGCAGCATGGCGGTGTGGCCGTCATGGCCGCAGGCATGCATAACCCCCGGATTTTTCGAGGCATAATCCACGCCGGTCTTTTCGGCGATCGGCAGCGCGTCCATGTCGGCGCGCAGCCCGATCACCCTGCCCTGGCTGTCCGAACGGCCTTTGATCACGCCCACGACGCCGGTGCGGCCGATGCCCTCGGTCACCTCGTCCACGCCGAAGGCGCGCAGAAGCTCGGCGACGCGGCCGGCGGTGCGATGGACGTCATAGTCCAGCTCTGGGTTCTCGTGAAAGTCGCGGCGCCAGGCGGTGATCTCGGGCAGCAGTTCGGCAAAGCGGTTCTTGACGGGCATGGGACACTCTCCTTCGCGCCGAAGGTTACGCCTTTCGCTCCGCACCGCAAGGCCGCGCAACGGCGGCGTGCGTTGCGCGGTGCACCGCCCCGGGCCCGGAATGCAGAAACCCCGGCAATTGCCGGGATTTTCGCGGTGATCCGCGTGCCGCAGGCGTACACCGCGCGTACACCGGGCGTGCACCGTCAGATCGAGAATCCGAGCTCGATCCTGGAGCCATCGCCGAAGCGGCCATAGCGGAAGCGGGTCAGGTCATGGCCCGCCGGCCGGCCGGTCATCAGGTCGGCCATGACCCGCCCGACGCCCGGTCCGATGCCGAAACCGTGGCTGGACAGTCCGGTGGCGACGAACAGACCCGGCACCGGGCTTTCGTCCAGGACCGGCACCTGATCGGGCAAAACGTCGATCATCCCGGCCCAGGCGCGGGCGATCACCGGCCGGCCCAGGGCCGGGAAGGCCGCCGCGAAATCGTCCGAGAGCCGGGCGATGCGGCCAAGGTTCGGCGCGGGATCCAGCACCCGCATCCGTTCGAACGGGGTTTCCCGGTCCAGCGCCCAGCGTCGCGGCGTAGCCCAGCCGTCCGGATAGCCCGAGGGCGCCGCCAGTTGCAGCCGGGTGTGGCGCAGGTCGCGGCGGATCTGCGGCAGATAGGCCACGAGGTTGCGAAAGGCCGCCGGGCCGGTCCAGAAATCATGGCCGATGCCCTGCGCCAGCGTATAGCCGCCATCGGCGCGGCGACGGAAGGCAAAGCCGGAATCGGCGGCATTGCCGGGAAAGAACTCGGGCATCGGCCCGGTCGCAGCAACAGTGGCGCGCACGGAAAGCTGCGGCAGGCGCAGCCCGGCATTGCCGGCAAAAAGCCCTGACCAGGCGCCTCCGGCCAGCAGCACCAGCGGCGCGGCAACAGGACCGTGTTCGGTCACAACGCCCGAGACGCGGCCGGCGGCGGTTTCGATGCCACGCACGGCGCAATCCTCGTGCAGGCTAGCGCCCTCGGAGGCGGCCAGCGCGGCGATGGCGGGAACGGCGGTCCATGGCTCGGCCCGGGCGTCGCTGGCGGTATGCAGCGCGCCGAGCCAGCCGGCGGCATTCGGCAGCAGCGCGTCGAGTTCGGCCCGGGTCATCATGCGGGTGTCGAGCCCGTGCTGGCGGGCATGCGGCAGCCAGCTTTCGAAATTGTCCAGATCGGCCGGGGTGTTGGCGAGATAGGTGGTGCCGGTGCGATGCAGGCCGACCGCCTCGCGCAACTGCTGGTTCAGGCTGTCCCAGAGCCGCAGCGATTCGATCATGATCGGCAGTTCGGCCGGGTCGCGTCCCTGCTGGCGCACCCAGCCCCAGTTGCGCGAGCTTTGCTCGCCGGCGATGCGGCCCTTTTCACAAAGCACGACGCGCTGGCCGGCGCGGGCGAGGTAGAGCGCGGTCATCACGCCGGCGATGCCGCCGCCGATGATGACGGCATCGGCGCTGTCCGGCGGCGGGCCCGGGAAGCGCGCGGGTTGCGAAAGGGTGATGGCACCGCCGGTCTGCATGGCGCGGAGGTTAGGGCGGGATGCGGTGGGGGGCAAGGAGGGTGGTGATGGTAGGATCGGAATGTGCCTGCGGTGAGGGCCGTCTGCTGTGATTGATCAAATGGTCGCAAGGCATTGCCTTATGTCATGCGCTTCAGTTGTTTCCCCGATCGAGATCTTTGCGGCCGATGGGATCGGTCGTCGCCGGCACTGGTCAGACGAGGACAAGTTGCGGATCGTGGACGAGAGCCTGCGCGGCTACCGGCAGGGCTCGGCGACGGCCCGCCGGTATGGGATTTCGCGTTCGCTGCTTTCGATCTGACGGCGCGAGTATCGTAGCGGGGCTCTTGCTGCACCGGTTCCTGGCAGTGGTTTCGTGCCCTTGGTGATGGAGGGTGGGTCGCCCGCGTCGGCGGGGCAACCCTCGTGGGAAGCCGACGACGGTCGGATCGACATCACGCTGACGAACGGGCGCCGCATGACGATCCCTGCGTCTCTGGCTCCAGCGCATCTCGCAGCGCTGTTGGGCGTGCTGGATCCTCGATGATTGCCTGCCGGAGTGAAGGTCTGGATCGCGAGTGGTGTGACCGACATGCGGTGCGGGATGAACAGCCTGGGGGCGTGATCCGCACGGCGGAGAGATCTTCTGCTTCCGGGGACGCAAGGGCGACCTGATCAAGCTGCTCTGGCACGATGGCGTCGGGATGTCGCCCTATGTGAAGCGGCTGGAGGCCGGGACGTTCATCTGGCCGGTGAGCCAGAATGGCTCGGCCGTTCCGGTCTCGGTGGCGCAGCTCGGCTCTCTTCCGGAGTGAGCGGACGAACGCCACTGGTTCGAGTGAGGCCGCGAACATCGACTGGCGCAATCCACGCTGGACACAGCGGCCTGCATCGGGTGATGCGCTACAATCCCCTTGTTTCATTGGCATTATATCGACATGGGGCAAGTCTTCGGCATGTCGGAGACCCCTTCGGAGATCGCTGTCCTGCGCGCCGCCTTGCCGCGGCAGAGGCCCGCGCATCTGCCGCGGAGGGCGCTCTGGTCGCCGCCAGGAGCGAACTGATCCAGGCCCAGGCCGTCGTCTCGGCCGCCGAGGAGATGATCCGGCACCTGCGGCTCCAGATCGCCAAACTCCGGCGCGATCGATATGGCCACAGTGCCGAACGTCATGCCCGGCTGATCGAACAACTCGAGATGCAGCCTGAGGACCTCGAGACGGACCTTGAACAGGATCGTGCAAAGGCGGATGCCGCCGCTTCCAGGACCACGGTCACGGCATTCGAACGCGGCCGCCCGGCCCGCAAGCCGTTCCCGGATCATCTGCCCCGTGAGCGCGTGGTGGTCGAGGCCCCGACCTGCTGCACCCGGCTCGTGGATCTGCGCGCATCGTGAAGATGGGCGAGGACATCACCGAGGCGCTGGAGGTGATTCCCCGGCAGTGGAAGGTGATCCAGACCGTCCGCGAGAAGTTCACCTGCCGCGACTGCGAGAAGATCAGCCAGCCGCCGGCACCGTTCCATCCGACACCGCGGGGCTGGGCCGGTCCCAATCTGCTGGCCATGGTGCTGTTCGAGATCGAGCCATGGGAACGCCACTGGTCCGAGGGACCACGGCGATGCGGCCAGCACCAACCCCTGAACAGACAGGCCGAACGCTACGCGAAGGAGGGCGTCGAGATCAGCCTGTCCACCCTCGCCGATCAGGTCGGCTGCAACCCCTCCACGATCTGATCCGTGCCCATGTTCTCGGGGCGGAACGATTGCATGCCGATGACACAACCGTGCTCTTCGAGATGCCGCTGAGACCCATGGCCTGCACAGTTCGTCCACGCGGCGGGTCGAGACGCCGCCTGGACTGCCCCCACCGAGTGGTCCGGGTTGATTGTTAGTGCATCGTCGGCCGCTGGTCTATTGGGATGACGGCTTCCGGTGCGGGTGGGCGGTATCCCAGGGAGCTGTGCGGCCTGACAGTGTTGTAGTGGCGGCGCCATCGCTCGATGAGGATCTGGGCCTCCCTGAGCGAATAGAAGACTTCTGCATCCAGGAGTTCGTCGCGGAATCGAGCGTTGAAGCTCTCGCACTACCCGTTCTCCCAGGGTGAACCCGGCTCGATGAACGCGGTCTTGGCACCATCTGCGCCGATCCAGCCCTGCACCTTCTTGGCAATGAATTCCGCGCCATTGTCGGACTTTATGAACGCAGGCGGGCCACGCAAGATGAACAGATCCGTGAGGGCGTCGATTACGTCGGTGGAATTGAGCCTGCGGTTTATACGGATCACCAGCGCCTCCTTCGTGAATTCGTCGATGATATTGAGCGTCCGAAACAGCCGTCCGTCATGTGTCCGGTCCTGAACGAAATCATAGGACCAGACGTGGTTCGGGTGCTCCGGCCGGAGACGGACGCAGGACCCGTCGTTCAACCAGAGCCGACCCTTCTTTGCCTGCTTTTGCGGGACCTTCAGCCCTTCACGCCACCATATCCGTTCCACGCGTTTATGATTTACATGCCAACCGGCGTTGTTCAGCAATCCGGTGATCATCCGATAGCCATATCGCCCGTAGGTGCGAGCGAGCGTGATGATGTCTTCCGTCAGCCGTTCTTCGTCCGGGGCGCCGCAAGGAACCTTGCGTTGCGTCGAGCGGTGCTGCCCGAGGATGCGGCAGGCGCGGCGCTCGGATATGCCGAGCGCCTGCCGCACATGGTCAATGCACTGGCGACGGCGCGAAGGGCTTAGAAGTTTCCCCGTGCAGCCTCGCTCAGGATCATCTTGTCCAAGGTCAGATCTGACACCGCGCGCCGCAACCGCTGGATCTCCGCCTCAAGCTCCTTGAGACGCTTCAGCTGATCCCGGTTCATGCCGCCATACTGCTTGCGCCAGCGATAATACGTCGGCTCGGTCACGCCGATCTGCCGCACCGCGTCGGAAATTGCCATTCCCTGTCGCTGAAGCACTTCAATCTGTCGAAGCTTCAGAACGATGTCTTCCGGTTTGTCTCGCTTGCCTGCCATCTGATGGTCCTCCTGAACAGGATATTTCTATCCCAGTGGGTGGACCACTTCAGTGGGGGCACTCCACGCCTTACACGAAGTCGGTTTCTAGCGTGGTGGCCCGGATCGCGGCATCGGCCAACTTGCACCGAGCCCGTCGCCGACTGGCGCGGGGCTCGGCCGGGTCTCGCAGTCCCCCCTGGTTTAACAGTTGCAGATATCCGGCTTGTCCCAGCTACGCGGTTCTACAATAGCAACCTGCTATTCGACGGAGGACCGGTATGGTCCGATTTCGAGAATATGCCGATCGTGAGACACCGTGTGCACGGCCAGTATCGCGACAGGAATGCCCGTTCGACTTGGCGGCGCGGCCCGCGGATAAGCGAGGCAGTAATATGGGGCGGGCGCTGTTTCTTTCACTTCGGCCACTTGGTAGCCGAGCATGTCAGCCGGCTGCCTTTGGGTCTTTACAGGCATCCGGAAGCGCGAGTCTTGTTCACGCTTCCGCCTGGCAAGGTAGCTAGCGATGTGCCGCCCTTTTTCTGGTCTGTCATGGCCTGGCTGGGCCTGCCTCCTGACCAGATAGGCTTTGTAACCGCCCCCTGCATCGCGACGCAACTGTATGTCTACCTGAGCTACTCCCCGATCCTTGGACAGTTTTCGGGGATATTTAAGCTACTGCCTGCGCTTGCTGATCGATTTCGATATTGTTGAAGTAAACCACGGCGGGTGGCCGTCCACCATGGGCGGTGTGGGGCCTCTGGTGGTTGTAGAAGGTGATCCATCGGCCAATGGCAGCCTTGGCCTGTGACCCCGTTTCCCAGGCATGCAGGTAGACGCATTCGTATTTCAGGGACCGCCACAGGCGCTCGATGAAGACATTGTCGATGCACCGCCCCTTGCCGTCCATCGAGATGCGGGTGCCGACGCGCTTTAGCCGATCTGTCCAGGCGAAGGACGTGAACTGGCTGCCCTGGTCAGTGTTCATGATCCCCGGCGCGCCGAAGCGGTGGATGGCCTCCTTCAGCGCCTCAACGCAGAAGTCGGCCTCCAGCGTGTTCGAGATGCGCCAGGCCAGAACCTTGCGTGTGAACCAGTCCATGATGGCCACCAGATACAGGAAGCCGCGCCGCATCGGCAGGTAGGTGATATCGGCGCACCAGACCTGGCCGGGACGATCCACCCGCAGCCCGCCCAGCAGGTAGGGCCAGGTCTTGTGGCCCTTCCTCGGCTTGCTGGTGTTGGGCTTCTGATAGATCGGCATCAGGCGCATAAGTCGCATGAGCCGCCGAATGCGCTTCTGGTTCACGCCATGGCCTTCGTTCTGCAGGTGCCAGGTCATCTGGCGAACCCCATAGAACGGCGTGTCGAGGAACTGCCGGTCGATCAGCCGCATCAGGCCGAGGTTCTGATCCGTCTCTCCAGCCGGCTCGTGGTAGAACGACGAGCGCGAGATCGACAGCAGGCGGCACTGCGCCCCGATGGACAGCGCCGGGTGGTTCCGTTCGATCATCCCACGCCTCACTTTCCGGTCCACGGCTTGAGCTTTCGTGACAAAAAATCGTTGGCGACAGCCAGCTCCCCGATCTTGGCATGCAGTGATCGGACCGTCTCTTCATCCACCTCCGTCGAGGGCTTCTTGCCGCCGCGCTCGAAGATATCCGCAGCTCCGTCGAGCAGCGCCTTCTTCCATTGATGGATCATCGTCGGATGCACGCCGTATTCGCCCGCCAGCTCTGACACAGTGCGCTCGCCCTTAACGGCCTCGAGCGCCACGCGCGCCTTGAAGCCCGCGTCATGGTTTCTGCGTTTCCGCATTCCTGATCTCCTCGTTCTTGGAGACCAGCAAACGTCAGATCGTAGCTTCCGTCACTGTCCGATTTCCGGGGAGCAGCTCAACCCGCAGGCCGAAACATTAGGTAACGAACCCGTAGAGCCATGGTATCTAGACCTTCTGGACGAGTTGCCGCGACTTAGCCGCCTGGAACAAGCCGAGAGCAAAGCACTTTATGTCCCGCGCTTGGATGAACTGGCGCGCGGCAACGGGGCGGCCGCAGGCGAGACGGCGCTGACTGCGGCGCTGCAACGCGCGGGCGTGACTATCCTTGATTGTCGGCATGAAAGCATTCGCCGGCAAATGGCGCTTTACGCTGGCGCGAAGCTGTTGATCTTCGCCGAGGGCTCGGCCATGCACGGACGGCAATTGCTGGGTCGGGTCGACCAAGAGATTCTAGTGCTGCGCCGCCGACCGCTCAGTACACTTGCCCAAATGCAACTGGCGCCACGCTGCCGCAAGCTGGAATATGCGCCAGTGATCCAGAGCTTCGCACGGCCTTTGCGCAACGACGGCACAGACATAGCGGAACGCGGCATCGCCTTTCACAACGCTGACAAGCTGCTAGCAATCTTCGCACGACATGGGATCGACTTGTCAACCCATTGGAGGCCCGAAGAATATCAAGCGGCTGTTCGCAAGGATGCTCATGCGTGGCGCGCAGCGGTTTTGAAGCAGCATGATATTGACCGGGGCAGAACCGAGGAGCACATTCGCGCTGTGTTCAGCGGGGCCGGAATAGCGAACATTTAGGATCAAACGGGTCAAAGATGACTTGTAGGACCGGCCTCTCTCTTCAGTCCCTCGCGCTGGCCCCTTCATCCTAGCTCCGCCAAAAGCAAAAGGCCCGCCCCGTCTCCGGAGCAGGCCCGTCTCGCCGCGATATCCCGCCGATCTCTCGGACCGGATCACGCGGCGATGACTCGACCGGGCGGGACCAGAGCCCCGCCCCGCAGCATCACTTGATGATCTTCGACACCACGCCGGCACCAACCGTGCGGCCGCCTTCGCGGATGGCGAAGCGCAGCTTCTCTTCCATCGCGATCGGCGCGATCAGCTCGACCTCGAACTTCAGGTTGTCGCCCGGCATCACCATCTCGGTGCCTTCCGGCAGCTTCACCGTCCCGGTCACGTCCGTGGTCCGGAAATAGAACTGCGGCCGGTAGTTGGCGAAGAACGGCGTGTGCCGGCCGCCCTCTTCCTTGGTCAGGATATAGGCCTCGGCCTCGAAGGTGGTGTGCGGCTTCACCGAACCCGGCTTGCACAGCACCTGGCCGCGCTCGACGCCGTCACGGTCGACGCCGCGCAAGAGCGCGCCGATGTTGTCGCCGGCTTCCCCGCGGTCCAAGAGCTTGCGGAACATCTCGACGCCGGTGCAGGTGGTCTTCTTGGTGTCGCGGATGCCGACGATCTCCAGTTCGTCGCCCACGTTCACCGCACCGCGCTCGACGCGGCCGGTCACCACGGTGCCGCGGCCCGAGATCGAGAACACGTCCTCGATCGGCATCAGGAACGGCTGGTCCACGGCGCGCTCCGGCGTCGGGATGTATTCGTCCACGGCGGCGATCAGCGCGCGGATCGAATCCTCGCCGATCTCCTTGTCGCGGCCTTCCAGCGCCGCCAGCGCCGAGCCCTTGATGATCGGGATGTCGTCGCCGGGGTAGTCATAGGACGACAGCAGCTCGCGCACTTCCATCTCGACCAGTTCCAGCAGTTCCGGATCGTCCACCTGGTCGACCTTGTTCAGGTAGACGACCATGTAGGGGATGCCGACCTGGCGGCCCAGCAGGATGTGCTCGCGCGTCTGCGGCATCGGGCCGTCGGCGGCGTTCACCACCAGGATGGCGCCGTCCATCTGCGCCGCGCCGGTGATCATGTTCTTCACGTAGTCGGCGTGGCCGGGGCAGTCCACATGCGCATAGTGGCGCGCGTCCGATTCGTATTCCACATGCGCGGTCGAGATCGTGATGCCGCGGGCACGCTCTTCCGGCGCGCCGTCGATCTGGTCGTAGGCCTTGAATTCGCCGAAGTATTTCGTGATCGCAGCCGTCAGCGTCGTCTTGCCGTGGTCAACGTGGCCGATCGTCCCGATGTTGACGTGCGGTTTCGTCCGTTCAAACTTTGCCTTTGCCATGAGCAGGGCTCCCTAGTCTTTGTGTTTCACGAGGAAAGGCGGGGCGCGAAGCCCCGCCATCCCGATCAGGCGTATTTCTTCTGGATCTCGTCCGAGATGTTCTGCGGCACGGCCTCGTAATGGTCGAACAGCATGGTGAACACCGCGCGGCCCGAGGACATCGAGCGCAGGTTGTTGATGTAGCCGAACATGTTGGCCAGCGGCACCATGGAGTCGATGACATTGGCGTTGCCGCGGGTATCCTGGCCGCGCACCATGCCGCGACGGCTGGTCAGGTCGCCGATGATCGAGCCGGTGTATTCCTCCGGCGTCACGACTTCGACCTTCATGATCGGTTCCAGCAGCTTGGCGCCGGCTTTCTTCAGACCTTCACGCATGGCGGCACGCGCGGCGATCTCGAAGGCCAGGACCGAGGAGTCGACGTCATGGAAGGCACCGTCGATCAGCGCCACCTTGAAGTCGATCACCGGGAAGCCGGCCAGCGGGCCCGAGTCCATGACGGACTTGATGCCTTTTTCGACGCCGGGGATGTATTCCTTCGGCACCGCACCGCCGACGATCTTCGATTCGAACGAGTAGCCCTCGCCCGGCTCGGTCGGGGTGATGACCAGCTTGACGCGCGCGAACTGGCCGGTACCGCCGGTCTGCTTCTTGTGCGTGTAGTCGATCTCGGCTTCGCGCGAGATGGTCTCGCGATAGGCCACCTGCGGCGCGCCGATGTTCGCCTCGACCTTGAACTCGCGCTTCATGCGGTCCACGAGGATGTCGAGGTGAAGTTCGCCCATGCCCTTCATGATGGTCTGGCCCGACTCGATGTCGGTCTCGACGCGGAAGGACGGGTCCTCGGCGGACAGGCGCTGCAGGGCCAGGCCCATCTTTTCCTGGTCGGCCTTCGACTTCGGCTCGACGGCGATCTCGATCACCGGCTCGGGGAAGGTCATGGTCTCCAGCACCACCGGCTTGTTCGGGTCGCACAGCGTGTCGCCCGTGGTGGTGTCCTTCAGACCGGCCAGCGCGATGATGTCGCCGGCGAAGGCCTCGTCGATCTCTTCGCGGTTGATGGCGTGCATCACCATCATCCGGCCGACGCGCTCGCGCTTGCCCTTGGTCGCGTTCAGCATCTGGTCGCCCTTCTTCAGCGCGCCCGAATAGATGCGCGTGAAGGTCAGCGAGCCGACGAAGGGGTCGTTCATGATCTTGAACGCCAGCGCCGAGAAGGGCTGCTCGTCCGAGGCGGAACGCTCGATGTTGCGGGTCTCGGTCTCGTCGCCCGGGGCGAAGCCCAGATAAGCGGGAACGTCGGTCGGCGCCGGCAGGAAGTCGACCACGGCGTTCAGCAGCGGCTGCACGCCCTTGTTCTTGAAGGCCGAGCCGGCCATCATCGGGAAGAACGACAGCGACAGCGTGCCCTTGCGGATCAGCGCCCGCAGGGTCGGCTCGTCCGGTTCGTTGCCTTCCAGATAGGCTTCCATGGCCGCGTCGTCCATGTCCACGGCAAGCTCGATCATCTTGCCGCGCCATTCCTCGGCCAGATCCTGAAGCTCGGCCCGGATCGGCTGACGGACCCAGCTTGCGCCCAGATCCTCGCCCTTCCAGACCCATTCTTCCATCTTGATCAGGTCGATGATGCCTTCCAGCGTGTCCTCGGCGCCGATCGGCAGGGCGATCGGGCACGGGGTGCCGCCGGTGCGGTCCTTGACCATGCGCACGCAGTTGAAATAGTCGGCGCCGATCTTGTCCATCTTGTTGACGAAGACGATGCGCGGAACCTTGTAGCGGTCAGCCTGACGCCACACGGTTTCGGTCTGCGGCTCGACGCCGGCGTTGCCGTCCAGCAGGCAGATCGCGCCGTCCAGAACCGCCAGCGAACGCTCGACCTCGATGGTGAAGTCGACGTGGCCGGGGGTGTCGATGATGTTGAAGCGGTTGCGCTGCGACTGGTCCTCGATGAAGTCGGTGTCTTCATGGCGCTGCCAGAAGGTCGTCGTCGCCGCCGAGGTGATGGTGATGCCGCGCTCGGCTTCCTGCTCCATCCAATCCATCGTCGAGGCGCCGTCATGCGTCTCGCCGATCTTGTGGTTCTTGCCGGTGTAGAACAGGATGCGTTCGGTCATCGTGGTCTTGCCCGCATCGATGTGGGCCATGATCCCGAAGTTCCGATACCGCTCCAGCGGGTATTCGCGTGCCATGATAGCCTTCCCTTACCAGCGGTAGTGGCTGAACGCCTTGTTGGCGTCGGCCATTTTATGCGTGTCTTCACGCTTCTTCACGGCCGTGCCGCGGCCGTTGACCGCATCGGCCAGCTCGCCGGCCAGACGCTCTTCCATGGTGTGTTCGTTGCGGTTCTTCGCAGCGGTGATCAGCCAGCGGATGGCCAGAGCCTCGCGGCGGGTCGGACGCACTTCGACCGGAACCTGGTAGGTGGCACCACCGACGCGACGCGAACGCACTTCGACCGAAGGCTTCACGTTGTCGAGGGCTTCGTGGAACACCTCGATGGGCTCGCGCTTCAGCTTGCCCTGAACGCGGTCAAGGGCGCTGTAGACGATGCGCTCGGCGACGGATTTCTTGCCGTCGATCATCAGGTTGTTCATGAATTTGGTCAGCACGCGATCGCCATATTTGGCGTCGGGCAGGACTTCGCGCTTCTCAGCGGCGTGACGACGAGACATATGCGGATCTCCTTACTTCGGACGCTTCGCGCCGTATTTCGAACGGCGTTGACGACGGTCTTTGACGCCCTGGGTATCCAGCACACCGCGCAGGATGTGGTAACGGACACCCGGAAGGTCTTTTACCCGGCCACCGCGGATCAGCACGACGCTGTGTTCCTGCAGGTTGTGCTTTTCGCCCGGGATATAGGAGATCACCTCGAAGCCATTCGTCAGCCGCACCTTGGCGACCTTCCGCATGGCGGAGTTCGGTTTCTTCGGCGTCGTGGTATAGACGCGCGTGCATACGCCCCGCTTCTGCGGGCAGGATTGAAGGTGCTGCGACTTCGAGCGCTGCACCTTGGGCTGCCGCGGTTTGCGGATCAGCTGTTGGATCGTCGGCATTCGGTTCCCCGTCTTGCTTTCGTCAATACTCGCAGCGATTGCTGCGCCACTTCTCGACAGCGAATCACGCGAATCGTGAAACGCCACGACCCATCCTGTCCCCGGGCTGGGGGCGGGACGGGTAATTTCCAGAGGATCGGGGCAGTTCCGGCCCGGATCGTGACCGATGAAGGTTCTGGCCACCCGGACGGTCTTTTGCCGGGTGTGCGGCGTATATGGGGAATTCCGGGACGAGTCAACAGCCGCCCCGTGCCGCGCCCCTGCCCCGGCGCCGGTCAGACGCCCCAGCGCGGCCGGTCGGCGCCGGGCAGGCCGAAATCGCGCGCGGCGCGGTCCAGCGTCGCAAGATCGATGCGGAAGCGGTCGGCCAGCAGCCCGGCCCAATCCTCGGTTTCGGCCTCCCAGGGATAGCCGGCGCCGATCGCGCCCGAGTCGTTGTCGTGGTTCAGGAAGCGCACGAACATCGCCTTGCCGGGCAGCATCACGCCGGGCATCGACAGGCCGATCTTCCAATGCGGGAAATGCATCACGCTGCGCTGCGCATCGGGCGGCAGATAGACGGTCAGCGCCGCCACGGCATTGTAGATCATCCGCGGCTCGACCGAGATGCCGTCCTGCGTCGCCTTCAGCACCAGCCCGCGCGAGTAGTCGCAGGACAGCCGCCGCCGGCGTTCCCAAAGCGGGCGCAGCGCGGTGAAATCCCGGCGCGCGTCGCGGATGTAGTCGACGGCCACGGCATCGTCGTCATCCTGGCGGAAATGCCCGACCACATCGGCGCCCGGGTCGATATGCGGGGCGACGGCGGCCAGGCAGGCCTCCAGGTGCTTCTCCATCGGCGGGATCAGCGCCAGCCGGGCCTGCGGCATGATCTCGACCAGTTCGCGCAGCCGCGACAGCCAGGGCTCGGGCAGGTCCGGGCCGGTCATCAGCACCAAGGTGAAATCCGGGTCGGTCTGGGCCAGCAGCCCGGGCAGCACCAGGTTCTCGAACCAGAACCAGCGCCGCGCCAGCCGTTCGGGGTCGTAGAGGAAGGCGCGCCGCTGCTCCAGCGTCTCATGCGCCACCTGGAATCCCCGGCCGCCGAGATAGGAAAACCGGCACAGGCCCAGCATCTGCACACGCATCACGACATTCCCTTCACTTTCCGCTCGCGCAGGATGGTATAGATCCCCGCCCCGACCACCAACGCCGAGCCGGCCCAGGTCCACAGGTCCGGCCAGTCGCCGAACACCACGAGTCCCAGCATGATGGCCCAGACCAGCGAGGTATAGCGGAAGGGCGCGACAACCGAAATCTCGCCCACCCGCATGCTGGCCACCGCGGTCAGGTAGCCGACGCTCAGGAATCCGGCCGACAGCAGCAGCAGCGCCAGTTCGCCCGCGGTCGGGGTGCGCCACGTCTCGCCGGTTGCCAGCACCGCGCCGGTCAGCATCACCGAGATCGCGGCGTAGAAAGCGATCGTGGACGACCCGGCATGGACCGAGAACAGCCGGGTGACGATGTCCCGCGCGACGATCAGCAGCATCGCCAGCACGACCAGCGCGGACCAGATGTCGAAGGCGCCGGTGCCCGGCCGCAGGATCAGCAAGACCCCGACCAGCCCGATGCCGATGGCCGATAGCCGCCGCCAGCCCAATCTTTCGTGAAAGAACACCGCCGCCGCCAGCGTCACTGCCAGGGGCAGCGCCTGCATAATGGCCGAAAGGTTCGCCAATGCCATGTGCTGCAAGGCCACAAGGTAAAGCACGGTCGAGCTCAGGTCGGCCAGCGTCCGCACCGCCAGCGGCAGCAGGTCGCCGCGCGGCACCCGCAGGCGCAGCCCGCCCTGCGCCCGCGCGATGACCAGCATGATCGCCACCACGATGCCGCCGCGCAATGTCATCGATTCATACAGCGGCAGGGTCTGGGTGACCGCCTTCATCACCGCATCGTTGCAGGTGAAAGCCGCCATGCTGAGCATCATGATCCCGATGGCGCGCAGGTTGTCGGCCTGCCCCTGCGCGGGATCCGGGACGGGCGGCCGGGCGGCGGCCGGCGCGCTGGCAGGGGGCAGGTCGGGGGTCAGCATGGCTCCGGGCGGTGCGGCTTGGCGATGAGGCGGGGGCTACCAGAGCGACAGCAGCGACCAGCCGAGGCTCAGCTTCAACTGGTCCACCAACTCGACGATCGGAATGAAGCTCAGGAAGACCAGCGCGTCGAACAGGTTGCGGCGCAGCGTCGCCGTGTCGAACCGGGCGGTCCGCCCGGTGCGGAACAGCCGCGGATCGGGCAGGAAGAACGGCGTGCGCGCCGCATAGGCATCGTATTCCGCGCCGAAGTGCTGCGACAGGAAGCCGGCTTCGCGCCGCGCGGTGATCCACAGGATCAGCCCGACCATGCCGCCGATCAGCAGCGCCAGGCTGACCGCGCCGAACATCAGCCCCATCCCCGTCGCCGCCACGGTCGAGAAGAAATACAGCGGATTGCGGGTCATCGAATAGGGGCCGTCCTGCATCACCCGCCGGTTCTTGGCGCCGCCGACATAGAGGATCGACCAGAACCGGCCCAGCACCCCCACCAGCAACAGCAGGATGCCAAGGGATTCGATGGCCTCGTGCCCGAAACCCTGCAGGCCCAGGACCGGGTTGATCGCCAGGATGGCCGGCAGCAGGGCCAGGCCCGACAGGCGCAGGACATTGATGCGGATCTTCTGATTGACTGCCGCGCGCATCAAGCCACCCTCGCACACCGCCCGGTTACCTGCCCCATCGTTATCCGCTCGCCGCGCCTTGCGCAATCGCGACCTGCGGATGGCGGGCGGCAAGCAAAAGGCCCGGCGCGAGGCCGGGCCTTTCGGTTCGTCGTCAGCGGGCGATCACTCGCCGGCCTGCTCCACCGAGGTTTCCTCCGGCGCGATCAGCGCGGCGGTGGCTTCGGCCTCGGCGCGGCGGGCCTCGATCACCTCGTTGTCGCGCTCGCTGGCGATGCGCTTGACGCGGGCGGTGGCGCCGCCGGTCCCGGCCGGGATCAGCCGGCCGACGATGACGTTCTCCTTGAGGCCGACCAGCTTGTCGCGCTTGCCCTGCACGGCGGCTTCGGTCAGCACCCGCGTGGTTTCCTGGAACGAGGCGGCCGAGATGAAGCTGCGGGTCTGCAGCGACGCCTTGGTGATGCCCAGCAGCACCGGCTCGCCCACGGCCGGACGGCCGCCCTTGGCTTCGATCTTTGCGTTCTCTTCCTCGAATTCCTCGCGGTCGATGTGCTCGCCCTTCAGCAGCGTGGTGTCGCCCGAATCCAGGATCTCGATCTTCTGCAGCATCTGGCGAACGATCACCTCGATGTGCTTGTCGTTGATCTTCACGCCCTGCAGTCGATAGACGTCCTGCACCTCGTCGATGAGATAGTCGGCCAAGGCCTCGATCCCCATGATGCGCAGGATGTCATGCGGCGCCGGGTTGCCGTCCATGATGTAGTCACCCTTCTGCACGAAGTCGCCTTCCTGCACCGGGATGTGCTTGCCTTTCGGCACCATGTATTCGACCGGAGCCAGCGTGTCGTCGGCGGGCTCGATGGCGATGCGGCGCTTGTTCTTGTAGTCCTTGCCGAAGCGCACATAGCCATCCAGCTCGGCGATGATCGCGTGATCCTTGGGGCGACGGGCCTCGAACAGTTCCGCCACGCGGGGCAGACCCCCGGTGATGTCCTTGGTCTTGGCGCCTTCGCGCGGGATCCGCGCCACCACGTCGCCGGCCTTGATCTCCTGGCCGTCCTCGACCGACAGAATCGCGTCGACCGACATCGGATAGGTGACCGGGTTGCCCTGTTCGTTCCGCACCGGCTCGCCATCGGCATCGACGATGATGATCTCGGGCTTCAGCTCGTTGCCTTTCGGGGCCGAGCGCCAGTCCGTGACGATCTTCTGCGTCATGCCGGTCGCGTCGTCGGTCTCGTCGCGGACCGAGATCCCCGACAGCAGGTCGACATATTTCGCGACACCGGCCTTCTCAGCGATGATCGGCAGGGTATAGGGGTCCCATTCGAACATCTTCTGGCCGCGGGCCACGGCATCGCCGTCGCGCACGAACAGTTTGCTGCCGTAGAACAGCTTGTGGCTGGCCAGGGTCTCGCCGGTGGCCGACTTGATGTGCAGCTGCATGTTGCGGCTCATCACGATCAGCTCGCCATTGGCGTTTTCCAGCGTGCTTTCGTTCTCGAACGCAATCGTGCCTTCCTGCGCCGCGGCGACGAAGGACTGCTGGCCACCCTGGGCGATGCCGCCGATGTGGAAGGTCCGCATCGTCAGCTGCGTGCCCGGCTCGCCAATCGACTGCGCCGCGATGATGCCCACGGCCTCGCCGATGTTGACCAGCGTGCCGCGCGCCAGGTCGCGACCATAGCAGAGCGCGCAGATGCCGTCGTCCGACTCGCAGGTCAGGGCCGAGCGGATGCGGACCGACTGCACGCCGGCCTGCTCGATCTCGTCCGCCTTGCGCTCGTCGATCAGCTCGTTCTTGCGAACGATCACGACATCCTCGCCCGGCACCAGCACGTCATCGGCCGCGACACGGCCCAGAACGCGCTCGCTCAGCGGGCTGACCACCTCGCCGTCGTTGACCGCCGCCGAGGCGGTGATCGCGCGATCGGTGCCGCAGTCATGCTCGCGGATGATGCAGTCCTGCGCCACGTCGACCAGACGACGGGTCAGATAGCCCGAGTTCGCCGTCTTCAACGCGGTGTCCGACAGACCCTTCCGGGCGCCGTGGGTCGAGTTGAAGTATTCAAGAACGGTCAGGCCTTCCTTGAAGTTCGAGATGATCGGCGTCTCGATGATCTCGCCGTTCGGCTTGGCCATCAGCCCGCGCATCCCGCCCAGCTGCTTCATCTGGCTGACCGAGCCCCGGGCGCCCGAATGCGCCATCATATAGACCGAGTTCGGCTCAAGCTCCGCGCCCTTCTCGTCCTTCTTGGTGGCCGAGATGGTCTTCATCATCGCGTCGGTGACCTTGTCGTTGCACTTCGACCAGGCGTCCACGACCTTGTTGTACTTCTCGCCCTGGGTGATCAGACCGTCGAGATATTGCTGCTCGAAGGACTTCACCTGGTCTTGGGTTTCCTCGACCAGTTCCCATTTCGTCGGCGGCACCACCATGTCGTCCTTGCCGAACGAGATGCCGGCGCGGAAGGCCTCGCGGAAGCCCAGGCCCATGATCTGGTCGCAGAAGATCACCGACTCTTTCTGGCCGCAGTAGCGATAGACGGTGTCGATGACGTTCTGGATGTCCTTCTTGCGCAGCAGGCGGTTCACCAGCTCGAAGGGCGCCTTGGCGTTCTTCGGCAAGAGCGAGCCCAGGCGCAGACGGCCCGGCGTGGTCTCGAAGCGCTTGATGACCTCGTTGCCGTTCTCGTCGATCTGCGGCAGGCGGGCGGTGATGCGGGCGTGCAGATGCACGGAACCCGAGGCCAGAGCATGCTCGACCTCTTCCAGGTTCGCGAAGACCATGCCTTCGCCCTTCATGCCCTCGCGTTCCATGGTCGTGTAATACAGGCCCAGAACCATGTCCTGCGACGGAACGATGATCGGCGCGCCGTTGGCGGGCGACAGCACGTTGTTCGTGGACATCATCAGCACGCGCGCTTCCAGCTGCGCCTCAAGCGACAGCGGGACGTGCACGGCCATCTGGTCGCCGTCGAAGTCGGCGTTGAAGGCCGAACAGACCAGCGGGTGCAGCTGGATCGCCTTGCCCTCGATCAGGATCGGCTCGAAGGCCTGGATGCCCAGGCGGTGCAGCGTCGGCGCGCGGTTCAGCAGCACCGGATGCTCGCGGATCACCTCATCCAGGATGTCCCAGACCTCGGGGCGTTCCTTCTCGACCAGCTTCTTGGCCTGCTTGACGGTGGACGACAGTCCCTTCGCCTCGAGCCGCGAATAGATGAACGGCTTGAACAGCTCGAGCGCCATCTTCTTCGGCAGCCCGCACTGGTGCAGCTTCAGCTCCGGCCCGGTCACGATCACCGAACGGCCCGAGAAGTCGACCCGTTTCCCCAGAAGGTTCTGGCGGAAGCGGCCCTGCTTGCCCTTCAGCATGTCCGACAGCGATTTCAGCGGACGCTTGTTGTTGCCGGTGATGACGCGGCCGCGGCGGCCGTTGTCGAACAGCGCATCGACCGACTCTTGCAGCATCCGCTTTTCGTTGCGGACGATGATGTCGGGCGCGCGCAGTTCGATCAGCCGCTTCAGGCGGTTGTTGCGGTTGATGACCCGGCGATACAGGTCGTTCAGGTCCGAGGTCGCGAAGCGGCCGCCGTCCAGCGGTACCAGCGGGCGCAGTTCCGGCGGGATGACCGGAATGACGGTCAGCACCATCCACTCGGGCCGGTTGCCCGACTCGAGGAACGATTCGACGATCTTCAGCCGCTTGATGATCTTCTTGGGCTTCAGCTCGCCGGTCGCCTCTTTCAGCTCCTCGCGGAGTTGCTCGGCGGTGGCGGCCAGGTCGATGTTGGCTAGCATCTCGCGGATCGCCTCGGCGCCGATATTGGCGGTGAAGGCGTCGGCGCCATACTGGTCCTGCGCGTCCAGGAACTCTTCCTCGGTCAGCAGCTGGCCATAGGACAGGTCCGTCAGACCCGGCTCGATCACGACGTAGTTCTCGAAATACAGGATGCGCTCAAGATCGCGCAGCGTCATGTCCAGCATCAGGCCGATGCGCGAGGGCAGCGACTTCAGGAACCAGATATGCGCGACCGGCGCGGCCAGCTCGATATGGCCCATGCGCTCGCGCCGGACCTTTTGCAGCGTGACTTCCACGCCGCATTTCTCGCAGACCAAGCCGCGATATTTCATGCGCTTGTATTTGCCGCACAGGCATTCGTAATCCTTGATCGGGCCAAAGATACGCGCGCAGAACAACCCGTCACGCTCGGGCTTGAACGTGCGGTAGTTGATGGTCTCGGGCTTCTTCACCTCGCCATAGGACCAGGCGAGGATTTCCTCGGGCGAGGCCAGCGAGATCTTGATTTCGTCGAACTGCCGCGGCGCAGCCAGCGGGTTCAGGGGATTGGTGGCAAGTTCCTGGTTCATTTTCAAATCCTAATGAGGGGCGCGGTGGAGGAGATGAGGGGTCGCCCCCTCACTCCTCATCCTCCGCATCCAGGAGTTCCATGTTGAGGCCCAGACCCCGGACCTCCTTGACCAGAACGTTGAACGATTCCGGCACGCCGGCCTCGAAATTGTCCTCGCCCTTGACGATGCTCTCATAGACCTTGGTCCGGCCGGCCACGTCATCCGACTTGACCGTCAGCATCTCTTGCAGGGTATAGGCGGCGCCATAGGCTTCCAGCGCCCAGACCTCCATCTCACCCAGACGCTGACCGCCGAACTGCGCCTTGCCGCCCAGCGGCTGCTGGGTCACGAGGCTGTAGGGACCGGTCGAACGGGCGTGCATCTTGTCGTCGACAAGGTGGTGCAGCTTCAGGACGTATTTCATCCCGACGGTGACCTTGCGGGCGAACTGCTCGCCGGTGCGGCCGTCGAACACCACGGATTGACCCGAGGTGTCGAAACCGGCCCGCCGCAGCGCGTCATTGATGTCGGCTTCTTTCGCACCGTCGAAGACCGGCGTGGCGATCGGCACGCCGCCACGCACGGCATCGGCGTGTTCGACCAGCCGGTCGTCGTCCATGTCGCTGAAGGTCTCGGCATAGAACTCGTCGCCATAGCCGTTCTTCATCGCCTCGCGCACCGGCGTCAGATCGCCATTGCGGCGATAGTCCTGCAGCGCCTCGTCGATCTTGATGCCCAGGCCGCGCGCGGCCCAACCCATGTGGGTTTCCAGGATCTGCCCGACGTTCATGCGCGACGGCACGCCCAGCGGGTTGAACACCAGGTCCACGGGCGTGCCGTCGGCCAGGAAAGGCATGTCCTCGATGGGAACCACCTTGGACACCACGCCCTTGTTGCCGTGACGGCCGGCCATCTTGTCGCCCGCCTGCAGCTTGCGCTTCACGGCGACAAAGACCTTGACCATCTTCATCACGCCCGGAGGCAGGTCGTCGCCCTGGCGCACCTTCTCGACCTTGTCGTCGAAACGGTTGTCCAGCGCGCGCTTCAGGCTGTCGAACTGCTGGTTCAGCGCCTCGACTTCCTTGGCGGTCTCCTCGTCGGCGACGGCAAGCTGCCACCACTGGCCGCGGCTCAGCTGGCCCAGCACGTCCTCATCGACCAGGACGCCGGCGCGGACGCCTTTCGGCCCCTTGACGACTTCCTTGCCCATGATCAGCGATTTCAGGCGCGCATAGATGTTGCGCTCCAGGATCGCCAGCTCGTCGTCGCGGTCGCGCGACAGGCGCTCGACTTCCTCGCGCTCGATCTGCAGCGCACGCTCGTCCTTGTCGACGCCGTGGCGGTTGAACACCCGGACCTCGACGATGGTGCCATAGGCACCCGGCGGCAGACGCAGCGAGGTGTCGCGCACGTCGCTGGCCTTTTCGCCGAAGATGGCGCGCAGCAGCTTTTCTTCCGGCGTCATCGGCGATTCACCCTTCGGGGTGATCTTGCCGACCAGGATGTCGCCCGGACCGACCTCGGCGCCGATATAGACGATGCCAGCCTCGTCGAGGTTGCGCAGCGCCTCTTCACCGACATTCGGGATGTCGCGGGTGATCTCTTCCGGCCCCAGCTTGGTGTCGCGGGCCGCCACTTCGTATTCGTCGATATGGATCGAGGTGAACACGTCGTCGCGGTGGATCCGCTCCGAGATCAGGATCGAGTCCTCGTAGTTGTAGCCGTTCCAGGGCATGAAGGCCACGACCACGTTGCGGCCGATCGCCAGTTCGCCCTGATCGGTCGAGGGACCGTCGGCCACGACCTGGCCTTTGACCACGCGGTCGCCCACCTTGACCAGCGGACGCTGGTTGATGGTCGAGGACTGGTTCGAGCGCTTGAACTTGCGCAGACGATAGATGTCCACGCCGGCGTCGCCCGCGCCCAGGTCCTCGGTCGCCCGGATAACGATCCGCTGCGCGTCGACCTGGTCGATGATGCCGCCGCGACGGGCCATGATGGCCGCCCCGGAATCGCGCGCCACGGTTGCTTCCATGCCGGTGCCGACGAAGGGCGCCTCGGCCCGCAGCAGCGGAACCGCCTGGCGCTGCATGTTCGAGCCCATCAGCGCGCGGTTGGCGTCGTCGTTTTCCAGGAAGGGGATCAGCGCCGCCGCGACCGATACCAGCTGTTTCGGCGACACGTCGATCAGGTCCACCGCCTCGACCGGGTTCAGCATGAAGTCGCCCGACTGGCGGGTCGAGATCAACTCGTCGACGAACTTGCCGCCCTCGTCCAGCGTCGCGTTCGCCTGGGCGATGGTGTGGCGCATCTCCTCGGTCGCCGACATGTAGACCACGTCGTCGGTGACCTTGCCCTCGATGACGCGGCGATAGGGCGTCTCGATGAAGCCGTATTTGTTCACGCGGGCAAAGGTCGCCAGGCTGTTGATCAGGCCGATGTTCTGGCCTTCCGGGGTCTCGATCGGGCACATCCGGCCGTAATGGGTCGGGTGAACGTCGCGCACCTCGAAGCCGGCACGCTCGCGGGTCAGACCGCCCGGGCCAAGCGCCGACAGGCGACGCTTGTGCGTCACTTCCGACAGCGGGTTGGTCTGGTCCATGAACTGCGACAGCTGCGAGCTGCCGAAGAATTCACGCACCGCCGCCGCCGCGGGCTTGGCGTTGATCAGGTCCTGCGGCATGACGGTGTCGATCTCGACGCCCGACATGCGCTCGCGGATCGCCCGCTCCATGCGCAGCAGGCCGATGCGATACTGGTTCTCCATCAGCTCGCCGACCGAGCGCACCCGGCGGTTGCCGAGGTGGTCGATGTCGTCGATCTCGCCCTTGCCGTCGCGCAGTTCCACCAACCCGCGGATACAGGCGACGATGTCCTCATGGCGCAGGGTGCGCTGGGTGTCCGGCGCGTCCAGGTCCAGGCGCATGTTCATCTTGACCCGGCCCACGGCCGAAAGGTCGTAGCGCTCGCTGTCGAAGAACAGGCTGTTGAACAGGGTCGAGGCGGCCTCGACGGTCGGCGGCTCGCCCGGGCGCATGACGCGATAGATATCCATCAGCGCGCCTTCGCGGCCCAGGTTCTTGTCGGCCGCCATGGTGTTGCGGATATAGGGGCCGACGTTGACGTGGTCGATGTCCAGGACCGGGATGTCCTCGATACCGTTGTCCAGCAGCACCTTCAGCAAGCCGCCCGAGATCTCGCCGTCGCGGTCGTATTCGACGGTGATCTCGTCGCCGGCCTCGGCATAGATCAGGCCGGTCTGCTCGTTGATGATGTCCTTCGCCACGAAGCGGCCGATGATCTTGTCGAAGGGCAGCAGCAGGTTGATGTCGCCCTTTTCCGCCAGTTGCTTGACCAGGCGCGGCGTCACCTTGTCGCCGGCCTTGGTGATGACTTCGCCGGTCTCGGCGTTCACCAGGTCATAGGACGGACGGGTGCCGCGCACGCGCTCGGGGAAGAAGCGGGTGATCCAGCCGGATTCCTTGCCCTTGACGGCGCGCTGCAGCTTGTAGTCCACGGTGTCGTAGAAGGCATCCATGATGCCCTCCTGGTCCATGCCGAGCGCATAGAGCAGCGTGGTCACCGGCAGTTTCCGGCGGCGGTCGATGCGCGCGAACACCAGGTCCTTGGCGTCGAATTCGAAGTCGAGCCACGAGCCGCGATAGGGAATGATGCGGCAGGCGAACAGCAGCTTGCCCGAGCTGTGGGTCTTGCCGCGATCGTGGTCGAAGAACACGCCGGGCGAACGGTGCATCTGCGACACGACGACGCGCTCGGTGCCGTTCACGATGAAGGTGCCGTTCTGCGTCATCAGGGGCATGTCGCCCATGTAGACGTCCTGCTCCTTGATGTCCTTGACCGACTTGGCGCCGGTGTTCTCGTCGACATCGAACACGATCAGGCGCAGGGTGACCTTCAGCGGCGCGGCATAGGTCATGTCGCGCGCCTGGCATTCGTCCACGTCGTATTTCGGGCGTTCCAGTTCGTATTTCACGAATTCCAGCGTCGCGGTCTCGTTGAAGTCCTTGATCGGGAACACCGACTGGAACACGCCCTGGATGCCTTCGCCGTCCTGGTGGCCCTCGGCCTCGCCCGACCGCAGGAACAGGTCATAGGAGGATTTCTGAACCTCGATCAGGTTCGGCATCTCCAGAACTTCGCGGATATTGCCATAGTAACGCCGGATGCGTTTCTGGCCGACATAAGCTTGCGCCATAGAGGGTCTTACCTTTCGTCTTTCGCTTGCGGCGGTCGTCGGGGCCCGACCGGCACAAGGCGGCGAATGAGGGGCGGGGTCCAATTCGTGCCGCACGTCCCACCGCGCCGCTCCCGAACCCCGAACATGCCCTGAAGGAAGGTCTGGTCATGGCCTGCGGCCGAAAAACCGTCCTTCAAGACAGGTTCGGCAGGGACCGGGAGAACCCCGGACCCTGCCCTTTTCTTCCGAAATCAATCGGCACGCACCATCCGGTGCAGGCCCGATTACTTCAGCTCGACCTTGGCGCCAGCCGCTTCGAGCTTTTTCTTCATTTCTTCGGCGTCGCCTTTCGAAGCGCCTTCCTTGACCTTGCCGCCGGCTTCGACCAGGTCCTTGGCTTCTTTCAGGCCCAGACCGGTGATGGCGCGCACTTCCTTGATCACGTTGATCTTGTTGGCGCCGGCGTCGGTCAGGACGACGTCGAATTCGGTCTTCTCTTCGGCGGCTTCAGCCGGGCCAGCGGCCGGGCCGGCAACCATGACGGCGCCACCGGCGGCCGGCTCGATGCCGTATTCGTCTTTCAGGATGGTCTTCAGTTCCTGGGCTTCCAGCAGGGTCAGGCCCACGATTTCTTCGGCGAGTTTTTTCAGGTCAGCCATTTTTCCGTTCTTTCCATTAAGTGTTCCAACGTCGGGGTTTCAACCCCACGACGGGACGGGGATTGCCTCAGGCGGCCTCGCGCTCTTCCAGAGTCGAGAGGATGCCCGCGATGTTGGAAGCAGGTGCGCCGATCGCGCCCGCGATGTTTGCAGCAGGGGCACCGATGCAGGACACGATCGAAGCGATAAGCTCCTCCCGCGACGGCATCTGGGCCACGGCTTTCACACCGGCCGGGTCAAGCGCCGTGTCGCCCATCGCACCGCCCAGGATCACGAACTTGTCGTTCCCCTTGGCGTATTTGTCCGCGACCTTGGCAGCAGCCACGGGGTCGTCGGAAAAGGCGAGCACGGTCATGCCCGTCAGATAGTCGGCGATGCTGGCGCAAGGCTTTCCATCCAGGGCGATCTTGGCGAGCCTGTTCTTGGCAACGCGGACGGACCCACCAGCTTCGCGCATCTGCGCGCGCAGGTCCTGCATTTCGGCAACCGTCATCCCCTCGTAGCGGGCAACCACCACGACGCCAGAGGCTTCAAAGATCTGGCCGAGTTCCTCGACCACCGCTTCTTTTTGCGCTCTATCCACGGTTTCACTCCAAGTTGGGGGTTTCCCCCCGGCTCTCACTTTCCAGCCGCCCGAACAGCGACCGGATGGGTCCGTGACGGTCCCAAGATCCCCCGAAGAAACCTTCGGAAAATGGTCTTGATCCCATCTCAGGAAGGATGATTAAGCCGGCCAGATAGCGTATCGGGTCGGCACCCTCCGTCTCGGACAGGACGGGGCATCGCTGCCCCGCCATCCGCCGGCCCCCGTTGAAAGGACGCCGGCGAAATTCTTGCCGCTTACTGCGAAGCGGCCGAAGCCAGGTCCAGCGACACGCCCGGACCCATGGTCGAGCTGATCGAGACCTTCTTCAGATAGGTGCCTTTCGCGCCCGAGGGCTTCGCGCGGTTCACCGCATCGACAAAGGCGCGGATGTTCTCGGCCAGCTTGGCGGCGTCGAACGAGGCCTTGCCGACGCCGGCGTGGACCACGCCCGCCTTCTCGGCCTTGAACTGGACTTCGCCGCCCTTGGCCGCTTCCACGGCCGCTTTCACGTCCATGGTCACCGTGCCGACCTTGGGGTTCGGCATCAGGTTGCGCGGGCCCAGGATCTTGCCCAGACGGCCGACCAGCGGCATCATGTCCGGGGTGGCGATGCAGCGATCGAATTCGATCTTGCCCGACTGGATGGTCTCCAGCAGGTCTTCCGCACCGACGATCTCGGCGCCAGCGGCCTTGGCTTCGTCGGCCTTGGGACCACGGGCGAAGACGGCGACGCGGACATGCTTGCCGGTGCCGTTGGGCAGGGTCACGACGCCGCGGACCATCTGGTCGGCGTGGCGCGGATCGACGCCCAGGTTCATCGCGATCTCGACGGTCTCGTCGAATTTCGCCTTGGTGCTGGCTTTCACCAGCGCGACGGCGTCTTCCACCGTCAGGTTGGCCTTGCCTTCGAAGGCGGCGCGGGCGGCGGCTTTGTTCTTGGAAATCTTAGCCATGACTTAGCCTTTCACCTCGATGCCGATGGAACGGGCCGAGCCGAGGATGATCTGCATCGCGGCTTCGACGTCGTTCGCGGACAGGTCCTTCATCTTGGCTTCGGCGATCTCGCGCACCTGCTTGGCGGTCACGGTGCCGGCGGTCGCGCGGCCGGGCTTTTCCGAACCCTTGGCGCGGTTGCGCTTGCCGACCGGCTTCAGGCCGGCGGCCTTCTTCAGCAGGAAGGACGCGGGCGGCGTCTTGGTCTCGAAGGTGAACGACTTGTCGGCGTAATAGGTGATCACGACCGGAACGGGCGAACCCTGTTCCATTTCCTGCGTGCGGGCGTTGAACGCCTTGCAGAATTCCATGATGTTGATGCCGCGCTGACCCAGGGCCGGGCCGACGGGCGGGGACGGGTTGGCCTGACCGGCCTTGATTTGCAGCTTCAGGCTGCCGACGACTTTCTTGGCCATCTGGCCCTCTCCTTATCATCACGCCCCGAACGGGGCCGACTTAGCGGTGCGGCCTTGCCCCAAGGGACGCAGCCTCCCGCGAACGATCACGCGGTCTTGGCAACCTGCGTGAATTCCAGCTCGACCGGCGTCGGCCGGCCGAAGATCGAGACGGTGACCTTGATGCGGCTCGAGACCTCATCCACCTCCTCGACCATGCCCGAGAAGCCCTCGAAGGGCCCGTCGGTCACGTTCACCTTCTCGCCCACGTCGAAGCGGATCAGGTTGCGCGGCGCGACCTCGGCCCCGCCCTCGCCAGTGCGATGCAGGATCGTGTTCACCTCGTCGTCGCGCATCGGCATCGGCTTGCCCTGGGCACCCAGGAAGCCGGTGACGCGGTTGATCGAGTTCACCAGGTGATAGGTCTTGTCCGACAACTCCATCCGCACCAGCACATAGCCGGGCATGAAGCGGCGCTCGGACGTGACCTTCTTGCCACGGCGGATCTCGATCACTTCCTCGGTCGGGACCAGCACCTCGTCGATCTCATCCTCGAGACCCTTCTCGGCAACGGCCTGACGAATCGCCTCGGCGACCTTCTTTTCAAAGTTCGACAGGACGCTGACCGAATACCAACGCTTTGCCATGTCTCGATCGACCCCTGTTTCTTCCAGGCTGGCGTGCCAACCCATTGAATTCCTTAACCAGCCCAGCCAATCGCGCATCCGTGATGCAGGCTTTCGGCCAAATTGAAATCGGCGCGCACGACCGAATCGATGCACGCCGCGTCACGGGCAGGTCGGGCGGACATACCGCCCCCGGCCCGGCAATGCAAGCCCTCAGCTGCCGACGAAGTGGATCAGCCCCGACAGGCCGGTCTTGATCGCAAGGTCGACGAGGAAGAAGAAGACCGAGGCCAAGGTCGCCATGATGAAGACCATCACCGTGGTCGTGATCACTTCGCGCCGCGTGGGCCAGGTGATCTTGCCGACTTCGGCGCGGACCTGGCTGATGAACTGGACGGGGTTGGCCATGGGAATCCCTTCGGTCTTGCAGCGCGTCAGATAGACCGGGCACGGCCCGATTTCAAGCCGGGATCTGGACCGCGGCCGGCGGCTGCAGGAACTCGACCTTGCGCAGCCCGCGCAGCGCCGCCACCTGGGCGGCATAGCTCTCGGCCGAACGGGCGTAATCCTCGGCCGGCAGCGGCCGCAGCGGGCCGTGGCCGTCGGCGCGACGAAAGCGGCGGCGGGCGCGGGCGGCCAGCTGGCGCAGGTCGGCCTCGGTGTCGACCATGGCCCGGCGCAGGAACCAGTCATAGCCGGCCTGCGTCAGCCCCTCGTTCGAAGGCGGCGGCTCGGGCACCGCCGGCGCCAGCCCCTCGGGCAGCAGCCGGCGCAGCAGTTCGGGGCGCAGCGCCGCGTAATCCTCATAGCGCCAGACCACCAGCCGGACGACCTCGGGCATCGCGGCCAGGCGCCGGACCAGCCCCAGCCAGTCGACCCGGGCCGGATCGCGGCCGCGCAACCAGGGGGCGAGCTCGATCTCGTTGCCCAGCAGCACCTGCAACGAAAAGGCCGAGACGTTGAAGCCCGCCGGGTCGCGGATCGCCAGATACAGCTCGGCCTGGCGCTCTCCTGCCAGCGCCAGAACCTGCCGCAGCCGGCGCACCGCAAAGGGATAGAGCAGCCCGCGACGCGAGAACATGCGGCTGCGATGCGTGCCGCCCAGGATATTCTCCTCGGAGATCAGCAGCTCGGCGCAGCCCTGGCGCCGCTCCTGCAGGGCGGCACGGAAGGCGGGCTCCTCGGGGCAGCCGACGCCGGCGGACAGGATCTGCGACAGGTCCAGCGGCGCCGTGCGCAGCAGGGCCGGATCGGCATAGCACAGCCCGGCCGCGGCCAGCCGGTCGTCGACCAGGCGCAGCGAATATTGCAGATGGGTCGAGGCGGTCTTGTGCGCCCCCAGATGAATGCTCAGGGCCATGAATTCGTCGGTGTGGCGCTCGGCATGTCGGGGATTGCGGCTGGCAGGGGTTGGGGGACTCGAACCCACGACCCTCGGTTTTGGAGACCGATGCTCTACCAACTGAGCTAAACCCCTAAGCCGCGCGTCTGATTACGGCAGGCGCGCGGCCGGTTCAAGAGGAAATCAATCGGCCTTCAGGAAACCATCCGACTGCCGCGCCCAAAGCCCGGCATAGATGCCGCCCTGCGCCAGCAGCTGATCATGCGTGCCCTGCTCGACGATGCGGCCCTGCTCCATCACCACCAGCCGGTCCATGCGGGCGATGGTGGACAGCCGATGCGCGATGGCAATCACCGTCTTGCCCTGCATCAGCATGTCGAGCTGGCCCTGGATCGCGGCCTCGACCTCGCTGTCGAGCGCGCTGGTCGCCTCGTCCAGCACCAGGATCGGCGCGTCCTTCAGCAGCACGCGGGCGATGGCGATGCGCTGGCGCTGGCCGCCGGACAGCTTCACCCCGCGTTCGCCGACATGCGCCTCGAGCCCGCGCCGGCCCTGCGAATCGGTCAGCGTGTCGATGAAGCCGGCCTCGGCCAGTTCGGCGGCGCGCCGGATCTCGGCCTCGGAGGCATCCGGCCTGCCATAGGCGATATTGTCGCGGATCGAGCGGTGCAGCAGCGAGGTGTCCTGCGTCACCACGCCGATGGCCGCGCGCAGGGATTCCTGCGTGACCTGGGCGATGTCTTGGCCGTCGATCAGGATGCGCCCGGTTTCCAGATCGTGGAAGCGCAGCAGCAGGTTCACCAGCGTCGACTTGCCGGCGCCCGAGCGGCCGACCAGGCCGATGCGCTCGCCCGGGGCGATGGTCAGCGTCAGGTCGTCCAGCACCGCGCCATGCAGCCCGTCCCGCGGCGCGACCCGGTCGCCGGCGCCATAGCGGAAGGTGACGTGGTCGAACTGCACCCGCCCCTCGGGCACCGCCAGCGGCCGGGCGCCGCGCATGTCCGTCACCATGCGCGGCAAGGACAGCGAGCCGATGCCGTCGCGCACCGTGCCGATATTCTCGAACAGCCCGGCGAATTCCCACATGATCCAATGCGACATGTTGCCGAGCCGCAGCGCCAGCGGGATCGCCACCGCGACCGCGCCGACGTCGATCTTTCCGCCGACCCACAGCCACAGCCCCAGCGCCGTGACCGCGAAGGTCAGCCCCGAGTTCAGCGACGAAAGCAGGATGTTCTGGATCGAGGCCAGCCGCATCTGGCCGTGCACGGTTTGCAAGAACCCGTCCATGCTGTCGCGGACGTAATCCTCTTCGCGGGAGTTGTGCGAGAACAGCTTCACCGTCGAGATATTGGTATAGCTGTCGACGACGCGGCCGGTCATCACCGCGCGGGCATCGGCCTGCGCCTGGCTGATGCGGCCGATGCGCGGGATCAGCCACCACAAGAGCAGCCCGTAAAGCAGGCCCCAGCCGGCAAAGGGCAGCGCCAGCCAGCCGTCGGTCGAGGCGGCCAGGATCAGCGCGCCGATGAAATAGACCCCGACATAGACCAGCACGTCCATGAACTTCATCGCCACCTCGCGCACCGCGAGCGCGGTCTGCATCAGCTTGGTGGCGATGCGGCCGGCGAATTCGTCCTGGAAATAGCTCATCGACTGGCGCAGCAGATAGCGATGCGCCTGCCAGCGGATGCGCTGCGGGAAGTTTCCCATCAGCGTCTGGTGCATGAGCAGCGAGAACAGCACCTGCAGGACCGGCAGCGCCACGACCAGGATCGCGCCCATCAGGATCAGCCGCCCGCCCTCGGCCGCCCAGAAGCCGGCGCGGTCGGCGCCGGACAGCCGGTTGACCAGCTCGCCCAGATAGCCGAACAGCACCACCTCGGCGACCGCGATCAGCGCCGAGCAACCGGCCATGCCCAGCATATAGCCTTTGGCCCCGCGCGAGAAATGCAGGATGAAGCGCCACAACCCGCTGGGCGGCATGCGCGGCGGATCGGCCGGATAGGGATCGAGCCGGCTTTCGAACCAGCTGAACATGGCACACCTCGGGTAGTATGGCAGGGCCGACCAGAACTGATGGCAGATCGGCCGGCTGTCAAGCCATGCGGCGTGACAGGCCGCTGAAATGGTCGCAGGAGCCGCCCGCCGCGTCCCTCTCGCGCATCATCACCCCCGCCGTTGCCCCGGCGAGGGTGAAGCACGGTCTGATGCCGGGTCGAGAGCCGACCTCTTCGGCGGTCTGCTAAAGGTGCCGGGTCTCGGGCGCCGGGTTCCACCAATTGTCATGCGCGCCGTCCGCGTAATGCACCGGGGCGGCGATCAGCTCGGCCTCGGGCACGTCCTCCAGCGCGCTGACGCAGACGGCGATGAAATGCCCGCCCATCTCGGGGATATTGCCCTCGGTCCACAGCCGCGTGCCGCAGCGCGAACAGAAGGTGTGGTGCATGTCCACGCCGTCCTCGTCATGGCGCGGCGTCTCGGCCAGCAGTTCGGCGCCGTGGGTGATGCGAAAGCCGGCCGGGTCGGGCAGCCGCATCTCCCAATAGCGCATCTTGCGGCAGAAGCGGCAGTTGCAGCGCATGGTGCCCTGCGCCAGGTCGCCCTCGGCCTCGAAGCGGACCGAGCCGCAGAAGCAAGCGCCGTGATAGGTGGTCATGGTGCGTCTCCGTGATGCACGGCCTCGATATTGTTGCCGTCGGGGTCCAGGACGAAGGCGCCGTAATAGCCGGGGTGGTATTCGGGCCGCAGCCCCGGGGCGCCGTTGTCGCGCCCGCCCGCCGCCATGGCCGCGCGGTGAAAGGCGTCCACCGCCGCGCGGTCCGGGGCGGCAAAGGCGACATGCGTGCCGCCATGGGCGGGCTTGCCCGAGCCGATCCAGAAATCCGGCTTGCCGTCCCGGCCATAGCCCAGATGCGCGCCATGGCCGCCGGTCATCGCCTCGGTCACCTCCATCTCGACGCCGATCCCCAGCACCGCCAGCGCCGCGTCATAGAAGGCACGCGCGCGCGTGATGTCCGACACCGCAATTCCGATATGGTCGATCATGTCCAGTCTCCTTTCCCGAGGCAGGATGAAGGACAACTGCTGACAGGTCACGGCAGTTTCCAAGCGGCCTCGCCTTTCCCGGGGCCGCGAAGGGGCCGCCCCCAAAGGGGACGGCCCGGCAAGGCGTCAGATATTGCCGGCCGACATTTCCCGCGCCAGATGGTCCGCCTGCCGGATCGCCAGCGCCACGATGGTCAGCGTCGGGTTTTCCGCCGCGCCGGTGGTGAACTGGCTGCCGTCCGAGACGTAGAGATTGGCGATGTCGTGGCTTTGCCCGAACCTGTTCACCACGCCGTCCTCGGGCTTTTCCGACATGCGGTTGGTGCCCAGGTTGTGCGTCGAGGGATAGGGCGGCGTCGGCAGCGTGCGGGTCGCGCCGACATTCCTGTAGATCGCCTCGCCGACCTTGTAGGCATGGTTGCGCATGGCGACGTCGTTCGGGTGGTCGCTGAAATTGACGTTCGCCACGGCCAGGCCGAACTTGTCCTTGGTCTCGGACAGGGTGACGCGGTTGTCGGCCTGCGGCATGTCCTCGCCGACGATCCACATGCCGGCCATGTTCTCATAGCTGTCCAGCGCCGTGGTGAATTCGCGCCCCCAGGCGCCGGGATCCAGGAAGGCCGCCATGAAGGGCAGGCCCAGGCTCAGCGTCTCCAGCTCGTAGCCCCCGACGAAGCCGCGCGAGGGGTCGTGGCGCGCCTCGTCGCGCACGATGCCGGCCATGGTGGTGCCGCGCCACATCCTGACCGGCTTTTCGAAGATGCCGTAGACCGAGCCGGTGGTGTGGCGCATGTAGTTCCGCCCCACCTGCCCCGAGCTGTTGGCCAGCCCGTCCGGGAACATGCTGCTGTGCGAATTGAGCAGCAGCCGCGGGCTTTCGAAACTGTTGCCGGCGACGCAGACCAGCCGCGCCTTCTGCATCTGCAGATTGCCGTCCTTGTCGAAATATTCGACCCCGGTGACCCGGCCCTTGTCATTGTGCAGGATGCGGGCGACATGGGCATGGTCGCGCACCTCGAGATTGCCGGTCGCCTCGCCGCGCGGGATGTCGGTATAGGCGGCGGACCACTTGGCGCCCCATTTGCAGCCCTGGAAACAGAAGCCGGTCTGCTGGCAGGACATGCGGTCGTCATAGTCGATGCTGTTGATCGCCATGTTGCCGGTATGGACTTCCTTGTAGCCCAGCGCCTTGGCGCCCTTTTCCAGCACGTGGTAATTGTTATTGCCCGGCAGCCGCGGCCGCCCGCCGACGCCGGCGACGCCCAGCTTGGCCTCGGCCTTGTCATACCAGGGCGCCATCTCGGCCGGGTCGATCGGCCAGTCCAGCAGGTTCGCGCCCTCGACCTTGCCATAGGTCGACAGCGCCTTCCACTCATGCTCCTGAAAGCGCAGGCTGGCGCCCGCCCAATGGATCGAGGTGCCGCCCACCGCCTTGACGATCCAGGCCGGCAGGCCGGAAAAGTCCTTGGCCACGCGCCAGTCGCCGCTGGTCGTGCGCGGATCGGTCCAGGCCAGCTGGCCGAAACTGTCCCATTCGTCGTTGACGTAATCCTCGGGCAGATAGCGCCCGCCGGCCTCCAGAGCCACCACCTTGACGCCCTTCTGCGCCAGCTCGTTGGCCAGCACCCCGCCGCCCGCTCCGGTGCCGACGATGACCACGACGCTGTCGTCGTTCAGATCGAATTTGCCTGCCTGTGCCATGATCGTTCCTCCCTCACAGCCAGTCGATGTCGTCGAAGCCGCGGTCGATGTAGCCGCCGTGCGAGAAGGACTCGCCCTCATAGCCGAACAGCGGCCAGATCTCCTTCTGGTTATAGAGGCCTGTCACCAGCCCGCCGCGCACCGTCTGGAAAAAGGCCGTGTCCTCGATGCTGCGCAGGATGGCGACGCGATCCGCCTCCCATCCGGCGTCGAGATAGCTGGCGAAGCCCGCCTGTTTCGCGGCCGCGTTCAGCGCGGCGATGCCCTCGGCCACCAGGGCCTTCTTGTCCTCGGCGTCATAGGACTTGACCGCGACGGCATAGAAGCGGTCGCCCAGCCGGTCATGCGGATAGATGTCGCGCGCCATCTGCAACAGCGTCGCCATCTCGGTCTCGCCGATCGCCGTGACCTCGACCGCCCAGGCCGCATCCGGCGCGGCGATGAAGCCCGCGCCCACCACCGACAGCGTCCCGGCGGCCAGGGCCCGACCCAGAAGCTGGCGGCGGCTCAGGCCTTGCTTGCTCAGTTTCGTCATTCTCTCCTCCCGTTTGTTTCATCCGCACCCCTCCCAAGATGCGGTCGCGTCAGAGGTAGCGGCCTCCGCGCTGAAGCACTTCGATCTGGTATCCGTCCGGATCCGCGATGAAGAAGAAGCGGGCGATGACCGCGCCGCCCGGGGCGAAATCGACCAGCTTGCGCGGCGCAAAGCCCTCGGCCGTCAGCCGGGCATGGGTCGCGTCCAGGTCGTCGACGGAAAAGGCGATATGGCCATAGCCGTCGCCCAGGTCATAGGGCGTGGTCCGGTCCTTGTTGATGGTCAGCTCCAGCTCGGTCTCGCTCTCGCCATTGGCCAGGTAGACCAGGGTGAAATCGGGAAAATCCAGCCGCTCCGCGACCTTCAGCCCAAAGACCCGGTCATAGAAATCGACCGACCGCGCCTCGTCCAGGACACGGATCATGGAATGGATGTATTTCGCCACGCCTTCCCTCCTTCGTGGTTGCCTTGGCACCAGACTAGGGGCGGCGAAAGCGGGCCGGGTAGTAGCGGATTACTACAGGACGCGATTGCGGCGGAAAATCATTCCGCGGCGATGCGATGCGGGGACAGCGTCTGCTCCTCGCCCAGGTGGATGGTGCAGGCGCAGCGCAGCAGCGAGGTGAAGTTCCGGGCCTCGCCATGGCGCTCCAGCACCTCGGCATGCAGCTTGGAAATGAAGGCCGGGGTCGAGACGCCCTCGCGCGCGGCGATGTCGTCGAGGATGCGCCAGAAGGCCCGCTCGAGCCGGATCGAGGTGGATTGCCCGTTCAGCCGCAGCCGCCGCGTCACGGATTCATAGCGTTCCGGGTCCTGTCCGGCAAAGATCTGGCACATGGGCTTGATCGCATCTTCCTGGCTTTTGCCGGAGTTTGGTCCAGAAGCCGACGCCGGTCAACGGCGCAAGTCCCGGCGGCCGCCGGACCTGCCGCATTGGACAGGCTGGTGCAGGCTGCGGGGCCAACCGGGCCGAGGCTCAGGTGCTCCACCTCTTCTCCTCGTCCTGCCGATCATGGCGCCACCTGACACGGACCCGCGCTACAGACGCCGGCCATCGAGGCCCAGTCCCGCGTCAGCCGTCATTGGCGCGGAGCGATGCTCTGGAAGTTCGCAGGAACTGGACCACCGCCGCCTTACCGACAGGCGCGTCATCGAAAATGGCAATTCTTGCGCGCTTCCCTGCCGCTTGAAACGCGCGCCTCTGCCAAACCCGCCCCTGGCCGCACCACAGAGGCAGCCGCCGCCGCGGACTTCCCTGCTCCACCCTTTGTCCTGCCAAGGGCGCCGGCAGCACTTTCCCTGCGGCTCACCCTTCCCGGTTCTTTCTTGTTCCACTCTCCCGGGCTTCGCGGCGCCCGAGAAAGATCCGGGGGACCTTTTGCAGCCGAGAAGGGGCCGGCCGGCTCCAGGGGACGGCGTCCTCTCCCCTTTCAGAGGCGCTTGCTCTCGCTTCGCGCCCCCACCCCGGCTTCTTTCTTGCTGAAATATCCCGGGGTCCGGGGCAGCGCCCCGGCAGCAACGGCGCCAAAAGCAAAAGGCCCGCCCCGTCTCCGGAGCAGGCCCGTCTCGCCGCGATATCCCGCCGATCTCTCGGACCGGATCACGCGGCGATGACTCGACCGGGCGGGACCAGAGCCCCGCCCCGCAGCATCACTTGATGATCTTCGACACCACGCCGGCACCAACCGTGCGGCCGCCTTCGCGGATGGCGAAGCGCAGCTTCTCTTCCATCGCGATCGGCGCGATCAGCTCGACCTCGAACTTCAGGTTGTCGCCCGGCATCACCATCTCGGTGCCTTCCGGCAGCTTCACCGTCCCGGTCACGTCCGTGGTCCGGAAATAGAACTGCGGCCGGTAGTTGGCGAAGAACGGCGTGTGCCGGCCGCCCTCTTCCTTGGTCAGGATATAGGCCTCGGCCTCGAAGGTGGTGTGCGGCTTCACCGAACCCGGCTTGCACAGCACCTGGCCGCGCTCGACGCCGTCACGGTCGACGCCGCGCAAGAGCGCGCCGATGTTGTCGCCGGCTTCCCCGCGGTCCAAGAGCTTGCGGAACATCTCGACGCCGGTGCAGGTGGTCTTCTTGGTGTCGCGGATGCCGACGATCTCCAGTTCGTCGCCCACGTTCACCGCACCGCGCTCGACGCGGCCGGTCACCACGGTGCCGCGGCCCGAGATCGAGAACACGTCCTCGATCGGCATCAGGAACGGCTGGTCCACGGCGCGCTCCGGCGTCGGGATGTATTCGTCCACGGCGGCGATCAGCGCGCGGATCGAATCCTCGCCGATCTCCTTGTCGCGGCCTTCCAGCGCCGCCAGCGCCGAGCCCTTGATGATCGGGATGTCGTCGCCGGGGTAGTCATAGGACGACAGCAGCTCGCGCACTTCCATCTCGACCAGTTCCAGCAGTTCCGGATCGTCCACCTGGTCGACCTTGTTCAGGTAGACGACCATGTAGGGGATGCCGACCTGGCGGCCCAGCAGGATGTGCTCGCGCGTCTGCGGCATCGGGCCGTCGGCGGCGTTCACCACCAGGATGGCGCCGTCCATCTGCGCCGCGCCGGTGATCATGTTCTTCACGTAGTCGGCGTGGCCGGGGCAGTCCACATGCGCATAGTGGCGCGCGTCCGATTCGTATTCCACATGCGCGGTCGAGATCGTGATGCCGCGGGCACGCTCTTCCGGCGCGCCGTCGATCTGGTCGTAGGCCTTGAATTCGCCGAAGTATTTCGTGATCGCAGCCGTCAGCGTCGTCTTGCCGTGGTCAACGTGGCCGATCGTCCCGATGTTGACGTGCGGTTTCGTCCGTTCAAACTTTGCCTTTGCCATCATGGCCTCCTATCGGGGGGCCACCCGCGCGACAGCCCCGTCGTGAAACATCCGCCGCGACTTATAATCGTGCCGGGGAAAAATCAAGGGCAGCCGGGCCTTTCGGGGCGCCCATCCTGCCGGCGTGGCCGGGCGGAACCGAAACCGGGCGGCCGCGTTGCAGTTGCGGACAGAAGGGTGCCCGGTCACGGGGCCCCCGCCACGCTTCCGGAGGATCACGATGAGCCTGATGAAATCCCTCGCCCGCGTCGCGGCCGGCGTCATGCTGGCCAAGGGCATCGGCACCATGATGAAGAACGCCCAGAGCCGGTCGCAGCAAGGCGGCCGGCAAGGGTCGGGCGGGCTGCTCGACGATCTGCTGGGCAGCAATACCGGGCAGGGCGGCAGCCGCGGGGCGGGCTCGGGCGGCCTGGGCGACATGCTGGGCCAGGTGCTGGGCGGGCGCGGCGGCGCCGGCTCGGGCAGCGCCTATGGCGGGCCGAATTCGCCGCGGCAAGCCGGCACCTCGGGCGGCCTTGGCGGCATCCTCGACCAGCTGACCGGCGGCCGGGGCGGTTCCGGCAGCAGCTCGCGCAGCAGCTCCGGCGGAGGCCTGGGCGGCGTTCTGGGCGGTGCGGCGGCCGGTGGCCTCGGCGGCATCCTGGGCGACCTCCTGGGTCAGCGCGGCGCGGCGCAGGCGGGCACGCCCGCCAGCACCGGGCTGGCGCAGAAGGATTCGCAGCCCCAGAACGATTCCAGCTTCGGCGATCTCTTCAACGAGGCGCTGGCGACCGGGGACGAGCCCGCGACCGCGCCGACGCCGGAACAGAACGCCCTGGCCGGGCTGATGCTGAAGGCGATGATCCAGGCCGCGAAATCCGACGGCGAGATCGACGAGGCCGAGAAGGCCAAGCTGATGGACCAGTTCGGCGAGCTGGACGAGGAGGAGCGCGCCTTCATCCGCGAGCAGATGGCCGCGCCGGTCGATGCCGCGGCGCTGGCGCGCGAGGTGCCCGAGGGCGCCGGGCCGCAGGTCTATCTGATGTCGCTGATGGCGATCGAATTCGACAACCGCAAGGAGGCCGAATACCTGCACCAGCTGGCAGAGGGCCTGGGCCTCGACAAGCAGACCGTGAACGGCATCCACGAAAAGGTCGGGGTGATCAACCTCTACGCCTGAGCAGGAACGGGCCGCGCCCTGCAGCGCGGCCCGCAATCACGCGGCAAAGATCGCCTCCAGGATCTCGGCCTCGACGGCGGCCAGTTCCGCGCTGCCGCGCTTGGCGGGGCCGACGCGCAGGATGCGGGTCTCGCTGAGAATGCCGCCCTGCCCCAGCACGATCACCCGGTCGGACAGCGCCACCGCCTCGGCCACGTCATGGGTCACCAGGATCGCGGTGAAGCCCGCGCGGTCGTGCATGTCGCGGATCAGGTTCTGCATGGTCAGCCGGGTCAGCGCATCGAGCGCCCCCAGGGGCTCGTCGAGCAGCAGAAGGCCCGGATGGCTGACCAGCGCCCGCGCCAGCGCCACGCGCTGACGCTGGCCACCCGACAGCTGCGCCGGCCAGAACCCGGCCTTGTCGGCCAGCTGCACCGAATCCAGCGCCTCGGCCACCGCGCGGTCGTCGCGCCCGTGCCGCAGCCCCAGGGCGACGTTCTCGGCCACCGAGGCCCAGGGCAGCAGGCGCGGCTCCTGGAACATGATCCGCGCCCGCTCGCCGCCGGTTTCGGCCGGCAGCCCGTCCACGGCGACGCTGCCCGCGGTGGGCTGGTCCAGCCCGGCGACCAGCCGCAGCAGCGTGGACTTGCCGCAGCCGCTTTTGCCGACGATGGACAGGAACTCGCCCGGCCGCACCGTCAGGTCCAGGTTCGCCAGCACGCGCTGGCCGTCGAAGCTGCGGCCCAGGCCGCGCAGCTGCACCTCGGCGCCGGCCGCCTGGTCGCGCAGCATGGGCGGGATCGGGACGTCGCGGGGCAGGATGCTAGCGGCTTGCATAGGCGGGGCTCCATTTCAGGGCGCGGCGCTCCAGCGCGCGGGTCAGCGTGTCGGCGAGCTTGCCGAGCGCCGCATACAGCAGGATCGACAGCACCACGACGTCCAGCACCATGAATTCGCGCGCCTGCATCGCCATGTAGCCCAGGCCCGACGAGGCCGAGAGCGTTTCCGCCACGATCAGCGTCAGCCACATGATGCCGAGGCCATAGCGCAGCCCGACGAAGATCGAGGGCAGCGCGCCGGGCAGCACCACGCGGCGGAACAAGGTGCGGCCGTTCATGCCATAGGCGCGGCCCATCTCGATCAGCTGCGGATCGACGTTGCGGATGCCGTGCAGCGTGTTCAGGTAGATCGGGAAGAATACCCCGAGCGCCACCAGGAACAGCTTGGCGCCTTCGCCGATGCCGAACCACAGGATCACCAGCGGGATCAGCGCCAGGTGCGGGATGTTGCGGATCATCTGCAGCGTGGTGTCGGTCAGCGTCTCGGACAGGCGCGAGACGCCGTTGGCGACCCCCAGCGCAAAGCCGATGCCGCCGCCGATCGCCAGCCCCGCCAGCGCCCGCGCCGCCGAGACGCCGAGATGGGTGAAAAGCTCGCCCGAGGCAGTCATGCGCACGCCGGTCGCAAGGATGGTCGAGGGGCGCGGCAGCACCGTATCCGCGACCAGCCCGGTTGCGCCGGCGATCTCCCACAGCGCAAGGATCGCCGCCGGCACCGCACAGGGCAGCAGCGCCGCCGAGGAGGGCAGGCCCGGCCGCCAGCCGGCCAGGCGCTGCACGTTCAGGGTTTCGGCCAGGCTCATGTCACGCCCCCTGTCCCGCGGTCGGCGTCCAGACCACCGAGGCGATGTCCAGCTGCCGAGGGATGATGCCCAGCTTCAGGAACTCGTCGGCCAGGGCCTGTTCATAGGCGACATGCTTCGGCTCGATGAAGCCGACCAGCCCGAGGTCGCTGCCCTTGCGGGTCAGGAAGCGCTCGATGACCGGGGCCGGCAGGCCGGTTTCCTTCGAAAAGGTGGCGATGGTCGCCGGCAGGTCGGCCTGGCCCTTCTGGCCCACCGCCTGCACGGTCTTGACCAGCCGGCCGATCAGCTCGGGGTTTTCGCGGGCGTAATCGGCATTGGCGGAATAGAAGTTGTAGTCCGGCTCCAGCCCCTCGGTCGTGATCAGCACGCGGGTGTTCGAGCGCGCCTCGGCCGAGGCGAAATAGGGATCCCAGATCGTCCAGGCCCCGATGGCGCCGGCGTCGAAGGCGGCGATGGCATCGGGCGGCGCCAGATCCTGCGGCTTGATGTCGTCCAGCGCCAGCCCGGCGGCGCGCAGCAGCTTGATGGTGGCGTAATGCGCCGAGCTGCCGCGCTTGAAGGCCACGGTCTGGCCTTTCAGATCCTCGACCTTTTGGATCGGCGAATCCTTGGGCACCAGGATGGCGTGCCCCTCGCGCGAGCCCTCGCCGGCGCCGACGAAGACCAGGTTGCCGCGCGCGGCATGGGCGAAGATCGGCGGCACGTTGCCGGTATAGCCGAAGTCCAGCGCATTGGCCGACAAGGCCTCGAGCAGCGGCGGGCCCGAGGTGAACTCGGACCAGCTGACGCTGATGCCCTGGTCGGCCAGCGCCTGCTCGAAGGCGCCCGAGCCCTTGACGAGGCCCAGGAGCCCGCCCTTTTGCCAGCCGACGCGCAGGGTCTTGGCCGGGGCGGCGCGCAGCACGCCCGGGGCGGCCAAGGGCGCCAGCGCCGCGGCCAGGCCCAGTCCGATGGCGCCGCGGCGCGAGATGGTGATGGTCATGGTGATCCTCTCAGAATGCTTGCAGCAGCGGGGCGGCGTCGGCCGCCGGTTCGGGCAGGGAATAGGGAGCCAGGAAAGGCGCGAACTGGTTCACCGCCCGGCTGAGCCGCGCATGGGCGGCATCGTCGGCCAGCTTGCCGCCGACGAATTCGCGATCCGCCACATAGACGCCGGTGGCCAGCGGCTGCGCCTCGAAGAAGCCGAAAAGCGGGCGCAGCTGGTGCTCGATCATCAGCGCGTGGCGGTCGCCGCCGCCGGTCGCGGCCAGCAGGACCGGCTTGCCGGCCAGCATGTCGGGGTCGAGCAGGTCGAAGACATGCTTGAACAGCCCCGCATAGCTGCCCTTGTGGACCGGGCTCGCGATGACCAGCGCGTCGGCGCGGATCAGCTCGGTCACATGGGCCAGCGCCTCGGGCTCCAGATCGCCCAGCCGGCGGGCATGGCCCAGCGACGGGCCCAGGTCGGCCAGGTCGAAGACATGGCCGATGGCACCGAAGCGGTCGGCGGCCAGGTCGACGGCGGCCTGCACCAGGGCGCGGCTGCGCGAGGGCGCGGAAAAGCTGCCGGCAAAGCCGGCGATGGTCAGGGTGGACATGAGGATCTCCTGTCGGTTGGTCCCTGGGATCAGGACGGATGGACAGCCGGGGCCGGTTGGCCGGGGCTGCGCAGGATGGGGGCCAGCAGCGCGTGCCGGGCGATGCGGCGGGCGACCTCGCGGGCATGGGCGGCGCATTCCGGGACGCCGATAAGTTCGCCGACATGGCCGCGCGCCAGCGGGCCTGCGACCAGCACCTGTTCGGCGGGGCGGCCCTGGGCCGACAGCGCCACGCAGGTATCGGTCACGGCCAGGCCCAGCCCCAGCGGACAGGGCGCGATCAGCCCCAGCCGCTCGAGCGCGCCAAGCGCCGGGTTGGCGCCGATACATCGGTCCTGCGCCGGGCCGGTGGTGACGATGACGCGGTCGAAGCTCTGGCTCAGCGCCGAGCGGGCGCCGCGCGGACGCCAGTCGATGCGCAGCTCGCCGGCGGCAACCTCTTCGGCGGCCAGAAGATGCCCGGCCAGATAGCGCAGCCGGCCCGAGGCGGCCAGGCGCTCGACCACCGCCTCGGTCTGCGGCGGCAGGCGATAGCGGTGCACGTCCCACCAGGTCCGCAGGTGGCGCAGCAGCCGTCGGCGGCCGTCGTCACCCAGGGCCTGCCAGATCACCGGCCCCTGCTCGCGCAGGCGATCGAAGGTCGCGTGCCAGCCCTGCCCGCGCGCCTGATCGTCGACGATGGCGTGGCGCACCCGGCGCAGCAGCTCGGATGCGCTGCGGATCGGCGGATCGGTGAAATCGGCATCGCTGTCCTGGCCGACCGGCCCGTGTCCGCGCGAGCGCAGCCCGTGCCGCGACAGGCAGGCGATCGGGCCGCGATGGCCCTGGCGTTCCAGCGTCGTCACCACATCGGCGGCGCTGAGCGCGGCGCCCAGGATCAGCACCCGCGCCTCGGCCGGGACTTGCGCCAGCCGCGCGGCGTCGTTCGGATCGGCGATCAGCCCCGGCGCATTGGCGATGGTCGACAGCACGCGCGGCAGGGCCGGCGCCGGGTGGCCGGTGGCCAGCACCAGCAGGTCGGCGTGGATGCGGCTGTCGTCCGACAACATCAGCAGCAGCGAATCCTCGCCGTCGCGCTGGATGTCGCTGACCCTGGCCCGGACATGGCGCAGCGCGCCCGAGCGCAGATGCGGCGCCAGCCGCTCGGCCATGTAGCGGCCGAAAAGCGCGCGCTGCGGGAAGACGTCACCGTTCCCCGTCCGTGCCCGGACATCCAGAGCGTCGGGATTCTCGGCCAGCCATTCGGCGAAATCCGCCCGGTTCTCGGGGTCGAGCGACATGCGATGCGCCGGCACGTTGATGCGATGCGCGGGGTCGGTGGCGGAATAGGCCAGCCCTCGCCCCAGCTCGGCGCGCGGCTCGACCACGGTCAGGCGCAGCGGCAGGCGCATCCGCGCCAGTTGCCAGGCCAGCGCGGCGCCGGTGAAGCCGCCGCCGACGATGACCACGCGCAGGGCCGGGGAATGGGGCGCGTTCATCGCCTCAACCTCCGGCAAGGGCCAGTTGCGGCCGCTGCGCCGCCGGGCGATGGTCGTTGCCCACCGTCTCGCCGAAGGGCCCGAGATGCGCCGAGACCTGCGGCTGCGGCAGCGGATGGTCCAGGGGCAGGAGCGGCAGCACCCGCTCGCCGAAGCTGTAGGCCTCTTCCAGGTGCGGATAGCCCGACAGGATGAAGGTATCGATGCCGATGCGGCGGTATTCGTCGATGCGCTCGGCCACGGTCTCGGCATCGCCGACCAGCGCCGTGCCGGCCCCGCCGCGCACCAGCCCCACCCCGGCCCAGAGGTTCGGGCTGATTTCCAGCTTGTCGCGCCGCCCGCCGTGCAGCGCCGCCATGCGCGCCTGGCCGACCGAATCCATGCGGGCGAAATTCGCCTGGGCGGTGGCGATGGTGGCGTCGTCCAGCTTGCTGATCAGCTGCTCGGCGGCCTGCCAGGCCTCGGCATTGGTCTCGCGCACGATGACATGCAGGCGGATGCCGAAGCTGACCTCGCGGCCCTCGGCCTCGGCCAGGCGGCGCACGCTTTCGATCTTGGCGCGGACCTGCGCCGGAGGCTCGCCCCAGGTCAGGTATTTGTCGATCTGCCGCGCGGCGACCGCATTGGCGGCATCCGACGAGCCGCCGAAAAACAGCGGCGGGCCGTTTTCCTGCAGCGGATGGAACAGCAGCTTGCCGTCCTCGATCTGCAGGTGCCTGCCTTGGTGATTCACCGTCTCGCCGGCCAGGAGAGCCTTGTAGACGTTCAGGAATTCCTCGGTCACCTCATAGCGTTCGGCATGGCTCAGGTGGATGCCGTCACCGGCATTCTCGATCGGGTCGCCGCCGGTCACGACATTGATCAGCAGCCGGCCGTTCGACAGCCGGTCCAGCGTCGCCGTCATCCGCGCCGCCAGCGTCGGCGATTGCAGCCCCGGCCGCACCGCGACCAGGAAGCGCAGCTTTTCGGTCTGCGAGGCCAGCGCGGCGGCGGTGACCCAGCTGTCCTCGCAGCTGCGGCCGGTGGGCAGCAGCACGCCGTAATAGCCAAGTGCATCAGCGGCCTGCGCGATCTGGCGCAGATAGGGCAGGTTCACCGCGCGGCCACCCTCGGCCGTGCCCAGGTAGCGGCTGTCGCCATGCGTGGGCAGAAACCACAGAACCCGGATCTTGTCGGGCGTTTCGATGCTCATGTGCCGGTCCTTTCGCAAATCGGGGCCGCGCCGACGGGGCGGCGGCCTGTTTTCGAGAATCAGAATACACATAAACACGATTGAGTATATAGTGATTAAATGCCTCTGCCGAGATTAGGGCGGGTTTCCGCGCTGTGCTGCCCAATCCGAAACCATTTTCCACCTGGCGCGGCAGCGGCGGACCGATGGCACGCAAGGATGGCGGCGCGGCGGGTTCCTGTTCCGCCGCCCCGCCAGCATGCCACCGGAGCCGCGTAAAAACACGTCTTGATTTGTCGTGTATAGGCGAGGATCATGGCCGTCGGAGCCGACCAGTCCCGGAGGGTCAACCGATGTCACGCCATCCCCGTTTCCGAATCAGCGGCGCGCCCCTGTGCCCGGTCGCGCAGCGCGCCGGGCTGGCGTTGGCCCTGCGCGGCCGGGATTTCGCGCCCCTGCGCAGCCCCGGCAAGACCCGCCTGCTGATCAGGCAGGCGCCCGGGCTGGTGCTGGCCATCGAAAGCCCGGTCGCCATGCTGGAGCTGATCGAGGATCTGCATCCCGGCCAGCCCCTGCACCCGGCCGAACCGGCGCTGCGCGCCCGCCACCGCCAGCTGATCGCGGATGCGGATGCGGCGCAGCAGGCGATGGCGGCGGTGCTGGCGGCCCGCAACCTGCGCGATCTCGACCTCGCGGTCTTCGCGCTGCGCCAGCGCCTGCTGGGGATCGAGGCCGAATTGCAGGCGCTGCCTGAAGGCGAGTGCTCGAACCTCGACATCGCGCTGGCGCCGCTCTTGTGGCGGCTGGCCGTGCTGGACCGCCGGCACGGGCTGCACCTGGGCGACGGCCTGCCCGGCGCGGCACGGCGGCTGGCGCTGCTGCTGGCCCGACCCGAGGCGCGCCGCGTCCTGAGCCTTGCCGCCGGACGGGCCTTCCTGGACGAACTGGCGGCGCAGAGCGCGGCCGTCGCCTTGGCCGTCGAGGATTGGGACCGATGTTTCGACGGCGCCCCCGGGCGCAAGGTGCTGCCGCTGCGTCCGAACCCGTCCCCTGTCCCCGCCCAGGCGGCGGCCCGGCCCATCCTTCGCCCCGATTGGTAAAGATGAACGACATTTCCCGACGCCGGACGCTGCTGCCGGACGCAACCGAATTGCCCGGCGACCCCGATCTTGCCGAGGTAGCCGAGAAGCTGCGGCTGATGCGGCTCCTCTCGCAGCAGCGCCGCTATGCCGGCCGGCCGGTGCCGCGGCTGCCCGCCAAGGCCGAGATCGTCGCCATCCTGTCCGACGTGGTGGCGCTGCTCTATCCGCGCCATTACGGTCCCTCGGGACTGAAGCCCGAGCGCAGCGATGGCCTTGTCGCCAAGATGCTGCCGCAGCTGCGCGACCGGCTGGCGCGGCAGATCGAGCTGGAGTTCCTGCTGGCCGAAACCGCGCAGCCCGATGCCGCGCACAGCGCCGCCCGGCAGGCGGCGAACGGCTTCATGGCCGCCCTGCCCCGCATTCGCGACCTGCATGACACCGATATCGCCGCCGCCTATGCCGGCGATCCTTCGGCGAAAAGCCTGGACGAGATCGTCTTCTGCTTTCCCGGCGTCGCGGCCGCCCTGCGCCACCGCATCGCGCATGCGCTGTTCGGGCTGGGCGCGACCATGATCGCGCGCATCATGGCGGAATATTCCCATGCCGTCACCGGCATCGACATCCATCCCGGCGCGCAGATCGGCCCGGCCTGTTTCATCGACCACGGCACCGGCGTGGTGATCGGCGAGACCGCGGTGATCGGGCGCAATGTGCGGCTGTATCAGCAGGTCACGCTGGGCGCCAAGCGCTTCGAGACCGATAGCGGCGGCGCCCTGGTCAAGGGCCAGCCCCGCCATCCGGTGATCGAGGACGACGTGGTGATCTATGCCGGCGCCACCATCCTGGGCCGCATCACCATCGGCAAGGGCGCGGTCATCGGCGGCGGCGTCTGGCTGACCGCCCCGGTCGCGCCGGGCAGCATCGTCACCCAGGCGCGGCTCAAGCTGGCAAGCCAGCCCCCGCGCGGGTGATGCGCCAGCGCGTCCGAGCGCGCCGGCCAGCCGGCTGGGGCGCCCCCGGCCTGGCGGAAGTTGCCGTCACGGGAGGCTATGAACGCCCGCTGCGTATTCGGCTGCATCGCGGGAAGGTCGGGAGGTCGAAGAAGCGCCCGGTCGCGCGGTCGCGGACACGGCGCCGCCGTCCCGGCTGTCCAGAGCCACCGCACCACCGACGGGCTAGCAATCTCATCGCGCAGCGCGTGTTCGCGACGCGGCCGCGAATGGCTCGGCGCCGAGTCACTTCCTCTGACCGCCCGGCACATCGCCTCGGGAAAGCCGGCAGTCCGCAGCTGGGCGCGGCGCGCGCGGGGTCCAAGGGTGGCTTAGCGGTTGCGGGTGTCGACCGGATAGGCGGTGGTGTAATGCAGCCGCTCCATCGAGAAATGCGAGGTGACGTTCTTGATCGGCACCGCATCCGTCAGCCGCTTGTAGAAGCGGTCGAAGTCCGGCATGTCCGCCACCGCGACCCGAAGCATGTAGTCCATGCGCCCGGCCATCCGCCAGGTTTCCATGATCTCGGGCAGGGCGGTGACGACCCGGGCAAAGGCCGCGCGCCATTCCGAGGAATGGTCCGGCGCCTCGATCTCGACAAAGACCGTGATGCCCAGGCCCAGCTTGCCGGGATCGGCCAGCGCCACCCGGCGCGTCAGCACGCCCTGCGCCTCGAGCTTCTGGATGCGCTTCCAGCACGGCGTCTGCGACAGACCGACCTTTTCGGCAATCTGGGCAATGGGCAGAGTGGCGTCCTGCATCAGCTCCGCCACGATCTTGCGGTCGATCAGGTCCAGATCCAGCATGATTTCGCTCCGTTTCCGGCAAGACTCGGGGGTTTGCCGATCTCTTATTCCTCAATTACACGATAGGATCAATCGTGTATATGGAAAGTTGGCTCCGGCGTCGGAATCGTTTACGCTTTGTTCCGAACCGCCTGCCAAAGGAGCCCTTGCCGCGACGCGATGGATGAGATTTCGGCAATTCCGGCAGATCGCAAGGTGATCCATGTCGACATGGATGCGTTCTATGCTTCGGTCGAGCAGCGCGACGACCCGGCCCTGCGCGGCCGGCCGGTGGCGGTGGGCGGCTCGTCCCTGCGCGGCGTGGTGGCGGCGGCCAGCTATGAGGCGCGGGTCTTCGGCGTGCGCTCGGCCATGCCCTCGGTCACCGCAGCGCGGCTTTGCCCGGCGCTGGTCTTCGTCAAGCCGCGCTTCGAGGTCTATCGCGCCGTCAGCGCCCAGATCCGCGCCATCATGCTGGACTATACCCCGCTGGTCGAGCCGCTGTCGCTGGACGAGGCCTATCTGGACGTGACCGCGCAGCTGCGGCCCGGCCAGACCGCGACCCAGATCGCGCGCGAGATCCGCGCCCGCATCCGCGCGACGACCGGCCTGACCGCCAGCGCCGGGGTCAGCTACAACAAGTTCCTGGCGAAGCTCGCCTCGGACCAGAACAAGCCGGACGGGCTGTGCGTCATTACCCCGCGACGCGGCCCGGAATTCGTGCTGACGCTGCCGGTCGGCAAGTTCCACGGCGTCGGCCCCGCCACCGCGGCCAAGATGGAGGCGCTGGGCATCCGCACCGGCGCCGACCTGCGCGCGCAGGAACTGGAATTCCTGACCCGGCGCTTCGGCAAGTCGGGGCAGTATTACTGGAACATCGCGCGCGGCATCGACCACCGGCAGGTCCGGCCCGACCGCATCCGCAAGTCGGTGGGCGCCGAGAACACCTTCTTCACCGACCTGATGACGCTGGAGGAGGCCGCCGAGGCGCTGGCGCCGCTGGCCGAGAAGGTCTGGCGCCATGTCGCGCGCCACGAGTTGCACGGCCGCACCGTGACGCTGAAGGTCAAGTTCGCCGATTTCCAGATCAACACCCGCGCCCGCACCCTGCCCCGCCCGGTCGGCGGCGAGGCCGAGATACTTTCCATCGCATGCGAATTGGCGACGCTGGTCCTGCCCGACCGGCGCGGCGTGCGCCTGCTAGGCATCACGCTTTCGGGCTTCGACCATGCCGAACCCGAGGAGCCCGAGCAGCTGCGGCTGTTCTAGGGCGTGATGCGCGCCTCGCCCGCGGCCAGCCCCTCGCCCCCCTGAAACGGACCCATGCGGTCGAAGCGCATATGCGCGATGGCCCGGCCGCCGGACTGGGTGAAGAGCGTGCCGGCCTCGCGTCCGTCGGGCATCAGGATCGGCGTGCCGACCGGGGCCGCGCCCGCGATGCCGACGGTGACGAGGCCCTTGCGCAGCTCGGTCTTGTGCTTCATCCGCGCGGTGACCTCCTGCCCGACATAGCAGCCCTTGCGGAAATCGACGCCATGCAGCCGCTCGAACCCGGCTTCCAGAATGAAGGTTTCGTTCGGGATCAGCTCGACCAGGCTTTCGGGGATGCAATGCGCGACGCGGATGCCATCCCAGTCGCTGCCATCGTCACCCTCGGCGCCGTAAAGCCGCCAGCCCAGCGCCTCGTGGCGCGGGTCGGCGATGGCGCCCTCGGGCGCGGCACCTGTGCCACGGGCCACGGCCAGATCGGTCGGCTCGATCACCACCTGCGAGCGCAGCCGATACATCGCCAGCCGCTTCAGCAGGTCATCCGTCAGCCGCTCGTCCACGTCGATCAGCAAGCGGTCGCCCTGCGGCACCACCAGGAAATCCGCCAGATACTTGCCCTGCGGCGTCAGCAGCGCCGCCCAGGCCGGCGCAGCGCCGACCTTGTTCGTCACCAGCCCTTGCAGGAAATCCACCCGATCCGGGCCCGAGACCGCCAGAATCCGCCGCATCACTTGTCTCCGAATTGCAGTTTGACCAGCGCGGCATAGGCGCCGCCCTGGGCCATAAGCTGGTCATGGCTGCCCTGTTCCACAACCCGGCCGTGATCTACGACGACGATCTTGTCGGCCTGGCGCACGGTCGAGAGCCGGTGCGCGATGACCAGCGTGGTGCGCCCGGCCGACAGTTCGTCCAGCGCCTGCTGCACCAGCCGCTCGCTTTGCGCGTCGAGCGCGCTGGTCGCCTCGTCCAAGAGCAGGATCGGCGCATCGCGCAGCACGGCGCGGGCGATGGCGACGCGCTGGCGCTGGCCGCCCGACAGGGCCGAGCCCCGCGGCCCGGCCGGCGTGTCGAGGCCCATCGGCAGCGCATCGGTGAAATCCGCGACATGGGCGGCGACGATGGCGCGGCGCAGCGCCTCGTCGTCGCGGGCATGGCCCAGCAGGATATTCTCGCGCAGTGTCTCGTCGAACAGCGCCGCCTCCTGCGCGACGGTGGAAAACTGGTCGCGCAGGACCGCCAGGTCGAATTCGCGCAGCGGCACGCCGCCCAGCGTGATCTCGCCCGAGGCCGGGTCGACCATCCGCGTCAGCAGGTTGAAGACCGTGGACTTGCCCGCCCCCGACGGCCCGACCAGCGCCGTGGTCCGGCCGGCCTCGGCGGTGAAGCTCAGCCCGTTCAGCACCGGATGGCCGTCATAGGCCATGTGCACGTCCCGAAGCCGGATCGTGGTGTCCGGCGGCGGCGCGCGCCGCGGCCCGGAAACGATCGAGGGCCGCATGTCCAGCACCTCATAGATCCGCTCCAGCGAGGCGGCGGCGGCCTGCCAGGTGCCGGTCAGCCCGCTGAGCCGGCGCAGCGGCTGGAAGGCCAGCGCCAGCGCGGTGAAGAAGGACATGAAGTCGCCGACCGTGCGCTCGCCCCGCGTGACCTCGGCCCCGCCCAGGGCCAGCACGCCGACGAAGCCGATGCCGGTCACCACATCGACCAGCGCCGGCACGGTGGCGCCGATGCCCGACATCTTGATCTCGGCCCGGCGGATGCGGCTGACGATCTGGTCGAAGCGGCCGGTCTGATACGCCTCCATCCGGTTCAGCTTGACGGCGTTGATGCCGTGCAGCACCTCGTCCAGCCTTGTGGCGCGCTGGCTGGCATTGACGCGGTTCTGCCGCACCTTGCGGCGAATATAGCGCTGGACCAGCACCGTGGGCACGATCAAGAGCGGCGCCCCGACCAGCGCCGTCGCCGTCCACCACGGGTCCACCGCCACCGCCACGCCGAACAACGACACCAGCGACACCATGTCCCGCCCGGCGCCGGAAATGAACGTGGTCCAGACCCCCTGCACCGCCTGGGTGTCGCCCTGCACCCGCTCGATCAGCGCGCCCGGCGGGTTCTTCTGGAAGAAGCCGCCGTCCAGCGTCATGATATGCGACAGCAGGTCGGTCTGCATCCGGGTCGAGACCGACAGCGAGACCGAGGTCATCAGGCTGCGGTTGATGACGAAGGTCGCGGCCCGCACCAGGAACAGCGCGAAGATCGAGCCGCCGACCCACCAGATCGCATCCGTGTCGCCGCCGACGAAGACGCGGTCGAACAGCGGCTTCAGCATCCAGCTGAGCAGCCCCAGGGTCGAGCCCTCGAGGATCAGGAAGAACAGCGCCAGCAGGATGCGCAGCCAATAGGGCCGAAGGTAGTCGCGCCACATGCGGGCGAACAGGTTGGCCGTTTTCTGAAACTTGTCCGCCATCGCGTCCCCGGTCCTCGGTCGCGCCAAGGGATAAGGCGCAAGCCGCGCCGGGGCAAGCCGCCGCCGGTCCGCCCGGGCCTTGCCTTGCGCGTTTCACCGTTTCCCAAATACTCCGCCCACCGCGCAACCCGCGCCCCGGTCGGCCATTCCGGCGCCGCGCCGCCGCCCCGTTGACCTTGCACAATGCCCGTCCTACCGATGGCGCATCATCAGAAAGGCTTCCCGCATGAGCTTTGCCCAGGGTCGCGCCGTCCTTGCCATTCCCGGTCCCTCGCCGGTGCCGGAGCGGGTGCTGCGCGCCATGCACCGCCCCTCGCCCGATATCTATGGCGAGGATCTGGCGGCCGAGAACCGCGCCATGGTCGCCGCGCTGAAGCGGCTCGCCGGCACGCAGGCGCATCTCGCGCCCTATATCGGCAATGGCCATGCCGGGTGGGAAGCGGCGAACGTCAACCTGTTTCACCGCGGCGATCGGGCGCTGGTGCTGACCTCGGGCCATTTCGGCAAGGCCTGGGCCGAGAATGCAGCGGCCGTCGGCATCGCGGTCGAGACGCTGGACTTCGGCCTGGCACCGCCCGACCCGCAGCGCCTGGCCGACCGGCTGGCACAGGACCGCGTGCATGACATCAAGGCCGTGCTGGTCTGCCAGATCGATACCGCCAGCTCCGCCCGCGCCGACATTCCCGCGCTGCGCGCCGCCATGGGCGACCACCCGGCCTTCTTCGCCGTCGATGCCATCGCCTCGCTGGGCTGCGAGCCGATGCGGATGGACGAATGGGGCATCGACCTGCTGGTCTCGGCCAGCCAGAAGGGGTTGATGCTGCCGCCGGGCCTGGCCTTCGTCTGGTTCTCGGACCGGGTCAAGGCGCGCGGCCGCAGCGATCTCGCCACGCCCTATTGGGACTGGACCCCGCGCACGCAGGCCGAGCAGCTGTGGCAGTTCTGGGGCGGCACCCCGCCGGTCCAGCACATCTTCGGCGTGAACGAGGCGATGCGGATGCTCTTGGACGAAGAGACCCTGCCCGCCGCCTGGGCCCGGCACGAGGGACTGGCCCGCGCCACCTGGACCGCGCTCGCGCGCTGGAACGCGGGCGGCCACGGCATCGGTCCGCTGATTGCCGACCCGGACGGCCGGGCGCGCTCGGTCACCGCCGCCGTGCTGCCGCGCGCCGAGGCATTGCGGGCCTGGACCGCCGCCAAGGCCGGGGTGACGCTGGGCATCGGCCTCGGCGCGCCCGACCCCGAGAATGCGCTGCGCATCGCCCATATGGGCCATGCCAATGCGCATCAGCTGCTGGGCGTGCTGGCGGTGATCGAGGCCGGGCTGACCGCGCTCGGGATCCCGCACGGCCCGGGCGCGGTCGAGGCCGCCGCCGCGGAACTCGCCCGGCTGGCCTGATACCGGGCCTGAGATCGGGGGCTTGCGCGGCGCCCGCGCAGGCCCGACCCTGACGGCGAACCGCGAACGGACCCCGCCATGCGCACCACGCCCCTGCCCGAATTCCAGTCCGAGGCCCTGTTGCCCGGCCAGGACTTCGCCCCCGTCGAGCAGCTGATCCGCGCCGAGGCCGCCCAGCATGGCCTGGACCTGCACACCGGCAATGGCCGCTCGATCTGGTGCCAGGTCGAGCAGGGCGAGTTCGGCGCCAGGAAGCGCGGCGACGGCGTGCTGGTCTTTGCCCGCGCCCATCGCGCCGACGCGCTGGCCGCGATGCAGCAGGCGATCGGCGAGCACTTGGCGCATCACCTGCCCGCGGCCGCTGCGGCGCTGCGCTGGCCCTCGGCCGCCGATGCCGGCCGGCCGCCGGCGAATTTCAGCCTGGCGCGGCTGGTGTCCTCGCGCCGGATCAGCGCGGATTTCTGGCGCGTGCGGCTGGAGGCGCCGGGGCTGCACCGCTTTGCCGGCGACGATTCGTTGCATTTCCGCCTGGTGCTGCCCCAGCCCGGCGACGCGGCGCCGGAATGGCCGGTGCTGGGTGGCAATGGCCAGGTGGTCTGGCCGTGCGGCGCCAGGGCGCTGCACCGCCCGGTCTATACCACCCGCGCCATCGACCCCGGCCGGTGCTGGCTGGATCTGGACATCTTCGACCATGCCGGCGGCCGCGCCATCGCCTGGGCCCGCACCGCAACGGCGGGCGCGCCGGCCGGGCTGCTCGGCCCCAGCGGCGGCGGCATCCCGCAGGCGCCGCGCCTGGTCCTGGCCGGCGACGAGACCGCCTATCCGGCGCTGGCCCGCATCCTGGAAGCCCGCGCCGGCAGCGCCGAGGGCGACCTGTTCCTGCTCGGCGCCCGCGCGGACTATCCTTTCCCGGCCGCGCCCGGCATCCGGCGGCACCACCTGCCGCAGGGCGCGGCGGCGCTGTGCCGGCGGCTGCGCGCCAGCCCGCCCGACCCGGGCTGCTTCCTGTGGATCGCCACGGCCCGCTCGGGAATCGATTCGCTGAAGGCGGTGATCTTGGGCGAATTGCACCACCATAGCGGGCAAACCCACCTCTCCGCCTATTGGAACGACAAAGATTAACGCTTTGTCGGGCGCAATAGTTGACAATTTTACCTTGCTGTTCGATACGAACGCCAAGCCGCGGCCAAAGGCGTCAAGGCGGCGCGTTTTCGCATGTGCCGAGCCCAAGCAAGAAGCGGACGGATCGAATGCCGGAAAGACTAAGGATCACCATGACCAACCTGACGCTGCCGCGCCATCGCGCGGGGACCGCCCTGGCCTTTGCCTGCCTGATGCTGGCCACGCCCATCGCCGCCCAGGACAGCACGGCGACCCAGCCGGCCCCGGCCGCGCCCGAGGTCCAGACCCAGCCCGCCCCGGCGACCGCGCCGTCGACGACCGCCCCGGAAGCCGGAACCCCGGCCGCCGAGACGCCGGCCACCCCGGCCCCGGCCACCACCCCCGCCCCGTCTGCCCCCGAGACCCCCGCAGCCGCCCCGGCCGAAACGCCTGCCGCCCAAGCCGCGGCGCCCCAGGCGCAGCCCGAGCCGGCCGGCTCCAGCATCCTGCCGCAGGCGCTGCAAGACGCGCTCGAGCCGATGCTGAACCCAGCCCCGCGCGACCCGACCTTGCCGCACGACCTGTCGCCCTGGGGCATGTTCCTGGCCGCCGACTGGGTGGTGAAGGGCGTGATGATCGGCCTGGCATTCGCCTCGGTCATCACCTGGACCGTGCTGGTCGCCAAGATGCTGGAACTGGCCGGCGCCATGAAGCGCGCGCAATCCGGGATCCGCCGGATCGAGACCGCGACCAGCCTGCCCTCGGCCCTCAGCGCCGCCGGCCGCCGCCGCGACCCGGTCTCGCGCATGATCCGCGCCGCCGCGACCGAATACGACCGCTCGGCCCCGGCGCTGGACCAGGCCGGCGACAGCGGCGTCAAGGAGCGCGTCGAATCGCATCTGGACCGTATCGAGGCCGTCGCCGGCCGCCGCATGAGCCGGGGCACCGGCGTCCTGGCCACCATCGGCTCGACCGCGCCCTTCGTCGGGCTGTTCGGCACCGTCTGGGGCATCATGAACAGCTTCATCGGCATCTCGCAGGCGCAGACCACCAACCTGGCCGTGGTGGCGCCGGGCATCGCCGAGGCGCTGCTCGCCACCGCCATCGGCCTGGTCGCGGCCATCCCGGCCGTGGTGATCTACAACGTCTTCGCCCGCGCCATCACCGGCTACCGGCTTCGGCTTGCCAATGCCTCGGCCGGGGTGCGCCGGCTGGTCAGCCGCGACCTCGATTTCCGCGGCGCCGTCGCGCGCACGGAGGTCTGAGCCATGGCCGGCGGCATTCGCGAAACCCAGGGCGACGATCTGGTCGAGAACCACGAGATCAACGTCACCCCCTTCATCGACGTGATGCTGGTGCTGCTCATCATCTTCATGGTGGCGGCGCCGCTGGCGACGGTCGATGTGAACGTGGACCTGCCGGTGTCGAACGCGACCCCGGCGCAGCGCCCGGACCAGCCGGTCTATGTCACCGTCAAGCCCGACCTGACGCTGGCGATCGGCAATGAGGACGTGCCCGCCGGCGGGATGGCCGCCGCCCTGGGCGCGGCGACCGAGAACAACAAGGAAACCCGCATCTTCCTGCGTGCCGACAAGGAAGTGCAATATGGCGACCTGATGGGCGTCATGAACACGCTGCGCGAAACCGGCTATCTGAAGATCGCGCTGGTCGGGCTGGAAGCCGCGCCCGCGGCGCCCGGCACCGCGCCTGATGCGGCGGCGGCCCCTGCCCCGGCCGCGCCCGCCGCTGCCGCGCCCGCAACCGGAGGAGCACCCCGGCCATGACCACCAGATCCGCCATGGCGCTGCGCGACGGTGCGCTTTGGGGCGGGGCGGCCGTCCTGGTCCTGGCGGCGCATCTGGGCGGCGCGCTGTGGCTTTTGCACAGCGCCGAGGCGGCCGCGCCGCCGGGCCTGCCCGAGCCGGTCTTCGTCGAACTGGCCCCGCTGCCCGAGGCCGCCGCGCCGCCGGAAGAGGAAGAGATGCCCGAGCTGGCCGAGGCCGAACCGGAGCCCGAGCCCGAGATCGACCTGCCGCTGCCGGAGCTCGAACAGATCCCGGACATGAACACGCTGTTCCCGCCGCCGCCCGACGCGCTGGTGCTGCAAAAGTCCGAGCGCCCGCGCGAGCGCCCCGAGAAGCCGGAGCCCGAGCCCGAGCCGAAGATCGTCGAAAAGAAGCCGGTGGAGAAAAAGCGCGAGGTCAAGGAGCGCGCGCCCGAAAAGCAGGAGGCCCGCAAGGCCACCACACAGGTGCGCGCGCCGAAATCCGACCGCACCGCCGCGCCCACCGCCGACGCCGGCGTCGCCAGCCCTCGCCAGATCGCCAGCTGGCAGTCCAAGGTGAACTCGGCCGTGTCGCGCCACATGAGACGCACCCGGATCAAGGGACAGGGTGCGATCGTGGTGAACCTGAACTTCACCGTGGATCCCAGCGGCCGGGTGGCGGGCACCAGGCTGGCCAGCTCGACCGGGAATGCGGCGAATGACGCGGCGCTGAGCCGCCAGGTCGCGCGGATGCCGCGCCTGCCCGCGCATCCCTCGGGCAGGAGCATCACGCTGTCCCTGCCGGTCAGGATCGACTAGACCGCGAACCGCCGGCCGCCCTGGCCGGCGTTTTCCGTTCAGGCCGCGCCCGCCGCCGGGATCGCCGCCACGCCCAGCACCGGCGCAAGGCCGCGCACCACCTCGGCCAGGGCGCGGGCATCGGCCCCGGCCTCGGCATTGCGGCGCCAGACCACCGCCAGGTCGCGCGAGGGCGCCGGATCGGCAAAGGGCACGATCCGCAGCCGCCCGTCGCGATTTTCATCCGCCAGCGCCAGTTGCGGGATCAGCGTCATACCCATGCCGCTGGCCACCATCCGCATCAGCGTCGCCATCGAGGCCGCCTCGAGGTTCAGCTTGCGGCGCGGGTTGCGCAGCCCGCAGACCTCCAGCGCCTGGTCGCGCAGGCAATGCCCGTCGGCCAGCAGCAGCAGCCGCTCGGCCTGAATGCTTTCGGGCCGCGCCGGGCCGGACAGATAGGTGGTGTCATCCTCGGACAGCGCGATCAGGAAGCTGTCGCGCAGCACCGGCACGGCCTCGAGTCCGGCCTCGCCCACCGGCAGCGCCATGATGCCGGCGTCGAAGCGGTGGCTGGCGACGCCGGCGGTCAGATCGTCGGTGACGACCTCGTGCAATTCCAGCTCCAGCGCCGGATGCCCGGCCCGCAGCGCCGGCACCAGATGCGGGATCAGATAGGGCGCCACGGTCGGGATGATCGCCAGCCGCAGCCGCCCCGACAGCGCCGAGCGCCCGGCCCGCGCAGCCGCATCCAGCCGCTTGGCGGTGTCGATCAACTCTTGCGCCAGCGGCAGCAGCCGCTCGCCCAGGACGGTCAGCCGCACCGGGCCGGCGCCGGCGCCCCGCTCGAACAGCGCGCCGCCCAGACGGCCCTCCAGCTGGGCGATTTGGCTCGACAGGCCCGGCTGCGAGACATGCACCGTCTCGGCCGCACGGCCGAAATTGCCCATCCGGGCGACGGCAAGGAAATAGGTGATCTGGCGCAGGGTGAAGTTCATAACCCCAGCCTATCACCGGAAGCCGCAATGACAATCCCGGCTTAAACGGGCAGCCGGTCCACCAGCAGCTTGTCGATGCGGCGGCCGTCCAGGTCCACGACCTCGATGCGCCAGCCCTGCCAGTCCACGCGGTCGCCGGCCTGCGGCAATTGCCCGGCCAGCTCCAGCACCAGCCCGGCGGCGGTGGAATAATCGTGATCCTCGGGCAAGGGCACGCCCAGCCGGTCGGCGAATTCGTCCGCCGGCATCCAGCCGGCGACCAGCAGGCTGCCGTCGTCGCGCTCGACGATCTTGGGCTCGTCGTCGTCCAGGCCGGCATATTCGCCGGTGATCGCCTCCAGCACGTCCATCGGCGTCACCACGCCCTCGAAATGGCCGTATTCGTCATAGACCAGCAGCATCTGCCCCGGCGCGGCGCGCAGCCGGGCGATGACCTCGGGCGCATCCATGGTCTCGGGAATGATCGGGGCCGGATGCATGACCTCGCGCAGGTCGATGGCCTGGGCGCGGCTTTGCGACATCAGGTCGACGCTTGCGACCACGCCGATCAGGTTGTTCGGATCGCCGTCGCCCACCGGCAGGCGGGTGCGGCGGCTTTCGTGGAACTTGCGCGCCATCTCTTGCCAGCTGTCGGCGACATCGATCACCGGGATGTCGCGGCGCGGCGTCATCAGCCCGCGGGCCGAGCGGTCGGCGATGCGCATGACGCCGGCGATCATCTCGGTTTCGGCGCGGTGGATGACGCCCGCCGTCTCGGCCTCGGAAATCATCAGCCGGATCTCTTCGTCGCTGATGCCCTGGCGGTCGCCGCCCGACTGGCCCAGCGCGGCCAGCACCAGCTTGCCCGAGCGGTCCAAGAGCCAGACCAGCGGCGCCGCCACCTTGGAAATGGTCCGCATCAGCGGCGCGACGCGGGCCGCCATCTGCTCGGGCGCGCGCAGCGCGATCTGCTTCGGCACCAGCTCGCCCATGATCAGCGACAGATAGGTGATCGCCACCACCACGCCGCCCATGCCCAAGGGCTGCGCGACCGAGGCCGGCACGCCCCAGCCCGGCAGCGCCGCCGCCAGCCGCGCGCCCAGCGTGGCGCCGGAAAAGGCGCCCGACAGCACACCGACCAGGGTGATGCCGATCTGCACCGAGCTCAGGAATCGTCCCGGATCCTCGGCCAGCACGAGCGCGGTCGCCGCGCCCCGGTCGCCACGCTCGGCCATCACCTTCAGCCGGGCCGGGCGGGCCGAGACGATGGCTAGCTCGGACATGGCCAGAAGGCCGTTCAGCAACGTCAGGACAAGGACGATCGCAATCTCAATCCACATGGGAGGGACTCGGGTGCTTTCTGGGATGGGCCGGGCCGAGAGCGCGGCGGAATGCCGCCCATCTCTCACAAGGATCGTCGATCATGCGCGTATCGGCGTCTGGCTCCGCTTGGGTCATGCGCCAATATAGACCGCCCGCGCCGCAGGGCAACGCTTGTCGCGGCTTTTTTGCCCGAAAGCCCCGGCCGGGCAGAGGTTTGCGCAAGTTGACGTTACGGCAAGACTTTCCCCCGGATTGCAGAGACTTATGGAAATCCGCCTGCCGGCGCCCTAGCCTGCCACCCCGAGATGCGTGTTGAATGGTGTCATGATGGTCGCAAGCCAAAGCCGAGATCCCGAGAAAATCGTCTTCGTCCTGCAAGGCGGCGGGGCGCTGGGCGCCTATCAGGCCGGCGCCTATGAGGCGCTGTGCAAGGCCGGGCAGGAACCGGAATGGCTGGCCGGGATCTCGATCGGCTCGATCAACGCGGCGCTGATCGCCGGCAACCCGCCGAGCCAGCGGCTTCAGGCGCTGCGCCGCTTCTGGGAGGGCGTGACCGGCGCGCCCTGGCTGATGGGCACGCCGCTGGAGGGCGCGCTGCTGCCCGACCAGATGCGCGCCTTCTGCAACGAAAGCCGGGCGACGATGACCACCATGCTGGGCGCGCCGGGCTTCTTTCGCCCGCGCATGCCGGACGTGTTCTCGTTCCTGCCCGGGCTGATGCGCCAGACCAGCTGGTACGACACCGCGCCCCTGCGCGAGACGCTGCTGGAGCTGGTGGACTTCGACCTGCTGAACGGTGCCGGCCCCCGGCTGACGGTCTGTGCCGTCGATGTGCAGACCGGCAATTTCACCAGCTTCGACAGCAGCGAGACCCGGATCACCGTCGATCACATCATGGCCTCGGGCGCGCTGCCGCCGGGTTTCCCCGCGGTCGAGATCGACGGCCGGCACTATTGGGACGGCGGGCTGGTGTCGAACTCGCCCCTGCAGGTGGTGCTGGAAAAGCCGCACCAGCGCCCGCTCTGCATCTATCAGGTCGATCTCTATCCCTCGCGCGACGGCCTGCCCCATACCATGGCCCATGTCGAGCAGCGCGAGCGCGAGATCCGCTTCTCCAGCCGCACCCGCCTCAACACCGACGAATTCCGCGCCCGCCATGCGCTGGCCCGCGCCGCGCGCCGGCTACAAGCCCGGCTGCCGGCCGAATTCCGCGACGATCCCGACCTGAAGCGGCTGATCGAGGCCGGCCCCTCGCAGCCGGTCAGCCTGATGCACCTGATCCATCGCCACGCCGATTACGAAGGCACCTCCAAGGATTACGAATTCTCGCGCCTGTCGATGCTGGACCATTGGCGCGACGGGCTGGACGACGCGGAACGCTCGCTGCGCCATCCGGCCTGGACCGGCCGCAAGCTGCCCGAGGACGGCATGCTGGTCTTCGACATGCACGACCCGCATCAGGGCGACCTGGCGGGCTGAGCCCCCGGGGCCGCCGCGAGCGGGGCGCACGGCCTCAGCCGCGCTGGAACAGCCCGCGCGCCTGGCGCGGCGCGGCGGTCAGGTATTGCGGCGACACCGGCAGGCTGTCGCCCAGCTTCGCCGCCGCATGCCAGGGCCAGCGCGGATCGTAAAGCGCGACGCGGCCGATGGCGATCAGGTCGGCATCGCCGGTGCCCAGGATCGCCTCGGCCTGTTCGGGCTCGGTGATCAACCCCACTGCGATGACCGGCATCGAGACGGCCGCCTTGACCGCCCGCGCCAGCGGCACCTGATAGTTCGGCCCGACCGGGATCGCCTGCCGCGGGTCGAGCCCGGCCGAGGAGACATGGATCGCGTCGCAGCCCCGCGCCTCGAGCGCGCGGGCAAAGGCCACGGTGCTCTCGACGTCCCAGCCGCCCTCGACCCAGTCGGTGCCCGAGACCCGGACCGTGACCGGATAGCCCTCGGGCACGGCGGCACGCACGGCGTCGAAGACCTCCAGCGGAAAGCGCATCCGGTTCTCCAGGCTGCCGCCGTAGTCGTCCTCGCGCCGGTTCGACAGCGGCGACAGGAATTCGTGCAGCAGGTAGCCATGCGCGCAATGGATCTGGATCGCGTCGATACCCAGCCGCAGGGCGCGGCGCGCGGCTTCGGCAAAACCCTCGCGAATGCGGGCCAGCCCCGCCGCATCCAGGGCCTCGGGCGGATTGTCATCGGCGGCATAGGCCAGGCCCGAGGGCGCCAGCGTCTGCCAGCCGTCCACCGCATCCGGCGCGATCTGCGCCCCGCCGTCCCAGGGCCGCGCGGTCGAGGCCTTGCGCCCGGCATGGGCCAGCTGGATCGCGACCGGCATGTCCGACCAGTCGCGGATCGCGCGCATGACCCGGCCCATCGCGGCCTCGGTCGCCGCGTCGTAAAGCCCGACATCGGCATGCGAGATGCGCCCCTCGGGCGTCACGGCGGTCGCCTCGATGGTCAGGATGCCGGCGCCGGACTGCGCCAAGCTGCCCAGGTGCTGCATGTGCCAGTCGGTCATGCAGCCGTCCTTGGCGGAATACTGGCACATGGGCGCGATGACGATGCGGTTGCGAAGGCTGTGCCGACCCAGGGTGATCGGCTCGAATAGCTTGGACATGAGGCGCTCCTGCAAGTTGCCCCTGTCAGTTATGCCGCCCGCGCCCCGGCGCAACCCCAGCACCCCGGCTTTCTTTCTTGTGGAAATATCCCGGGGGACGCCTGGCCGGCCCCGTCGAGGGGCCGGCCAGGCGGGGGGCAGAGCCCCCGCGCGCCCCACTCAGAAACTGTTGCGTTCGTGATAGGTGCGCAGGAAGTTCTGGATGCGCGCATCCTTCGGCACCTGGAAGATGCCCTGCGGGCTGTCCACCGCGACCAGCTCGCCCTTTTCCATGAAGGCGACCTGGTCGGCGACATGGGCGGCGAATCCCATCTCATGCGTGACCACGACCATGGTCATGCCCTCGGCGGCCAGCGCCTTCATCACGTTCAGCACCTCGCCCACCAGCTCCGGGTCCAAGGCCGAGGTCGGCTCGTCGAAGAGCATCAGCCGCGGCTCCATGGCGATGGCGCGGGCGATGGCGACGCGCTGCTGCTGACCGCCCGACAGCCGCGCCGGGTGGTTGCCCATCTTGTCGGCCAGGCCCACCTTGGCCAGCGCCTCGGCGGCGCGCCGCTCGGCCTCGCTGCGCGCCAGGCCGCGCACGCGGATCAGCCCCTCGGCCACGTTCTGCTGCGCGGTCATATGCGGCCACAGGTTGAACTGCTGGAACACCATGCCGATGCCGCGCCGCATCTCGCGCAAGCGGCGGCCGGTCATCTTGCGGCCCGGGCTGTCATAGCCGATCAGCTGCCCGTCGATGCGGATCTCGCCCGAGTCGTATGCCTCGAGGAAGTTGATGCAGCGCAGAAGCGTCGACTTGCCCGAGCCCGAGGGCCCGATCAGGCAGGTCACCTTGCCGGGCGGGATGGACAGGTCCACGTCCTTCAGCGCGTGGAAGGGGCCGTAGAACTTGTTGACCTTGCGGATCTCGACGGAGGATGCCTGCATCGCTCAGGTCCTTTCGATCAGATGTTGGGTGATGCGGCGCTCGAACCGGCGGCCGAGCCGGCTGATCGTCTCGACCAGCAGCCAGAAGAACAGCGCCAGCACCAGGTTCGCCTCGACATAGCGGAAGGTCTCGGTCGACATGCGGCTGACCTGATACATCAGCTCGGGCACGGTGATGATCGACAGGATCACCGTCTCCTTGGTCAGGATGATCGAGAAATTGACCAGCGCCGGCAGCGCCGAGACCAGGCCCAGCGGCAGCAGGATGCGGCGGATGATGGCGGGCTCGGCCATGCCGATGGCACGCGCCGCCTCGATCTGGCCATGCGGCACGGCGCGGAAGCCGGAACGGAAGATCTCGGCGAAATAGGGGCTGCCATAGATGGTCAGGCCCAAAAGGCCCGCCGGCAGCGCGTCCAGCCGCAGCCCGACCAGCGGGCCGCCGTAATAGAGCACGAAGAGCTGGACCAGGAAGGGCGTGCCGCGGATCACCTCGATATAGACCTGGATCAGCCAGCGCACCGGGCGCGGCGCGTAACGCTGGACCAGCGCGATCACCAGCCCCAGTGCCATGCCGAAGATCGTGCCGAGGATCCAGCACAGCACGGTGACGCCGAAGCCGCGCAGCAGCATCGGGCCGTATTGTTCGATCAGGTCCATCACACGGCCGTCCTGTGTTCAAGGTAGCGTCCCAGCGCCGCAAGGCACAGGTTGATCGCCAGATAGATGCAGGCCGCCGCGATATAGACTTCCAGCGGGCGGAAGGTGGTCGCGGCCTGGGCCTGGCTCGCCCGGGTGATCTCCAGGATGCCCACGACCGAAACCAGCGAGCTGGCCTTGACCAGCAGGATCAGCTCGTTGACCAGCGCCGGCAGCGACAGGGTGAAGGCCTGCGGCAGGATCACCCGGATCCAGGTGTCGCGCGGGGTCATGCCGATGGCGGTGGCGGCCTCGGTCTGGCCGCGCGGCAGGGCGGCGATGGCGCCGCGCCAGATCTCGCTGATATAGGCGCTGGCGCAGACGCCGACGCAGATCACCGCGGCGGCGGTGGCCGGGATGTCGATCCCGATCACCGGCAGCGAGTAATAGAAGACCAGAAGCTGCACCAGCAGCGGCACGCCGCGCAGGAAGCTGACCCAGAGCCCGCCGAAGGCGCGCAGCGCCGGATAGGGCGACAGCCGCGCCGCGCAGACCAGCGTGCCGATCACCAGCCCCAGGCCGATGCCCAAGACCGAGATCAGCAGCGTATAGCGCGCGGCCCAGAACAGCGGCTGGAAGCTTTCAAGAAAGACAGGGATGGAAAACATGCACGCCTTGTCCTGACGATGGCGGGCGGGGACCATCCCCGTTGCCCGCGTCTTGCGTCCGGCGCGCGGCAGGGCGCCGGAAGGTCCGGGCGGGGCGCTGGCCCCGCGCCGGCACGGTTTGCGTGGGCGGGGCTCAGTTCGCCGGGACTTCGCGCGGCAGTTCGGTATAGCTGCCCAGCCATTTCTCCTGGATCGCCTTGACGCGGCCGTCGTCGGTCATCTTCAGGATGGCGTCGTTGATCGCCTTGGCGAAGCTGTCGCTGTCGGCATCCTTGCGCAGCACCCAGGCGAAATAGGTCGGCTGGCCGAATTGCGCCGGCTCGAACAGCGCGAAGCTCTCGGGGCGGTTCTTGACCAGATAGGTCAGGTTCGGCAGCGAGCCCGCCACCGCGTCCAGCCGGCCGGCGACCAGGTCGGCATAGGCCTCGTCGGTGGTGCCGTATTCCTTGACGTTCACGCCGCCCAGGCTTTCGCCATAGGCTTGCAGCTGCTTGAACTGCGCGGTGCCCTGCTGGACGCCGACGGTCTTGCCCTTGATGTCCTCGGGCTTCTTCAGGTCGCTGTTCGCGGCCTTGACCAGCGAGACGGTGGCATCGGCGATCGGCAGGGTGAAGGTGTAACGCTCCAGCCGCTCGGGCGTGATGGTGACGGGCGCGATGACGATGTCGAATTTCTTGACTTCCAGGCCCGGCAGCTCGGCGGTCCAGGGGATGTCCTGATAGACCGGCTCGACGCCGATTTCCTTGGAAACCTCGTCGAACAGGTCCTTGGTCATGCCCTCATAGGTGCCATTGTTCAGCATGTCGAAGGGGGCATAGTGCATGTCGGTCGCGGTGACGATCTTGCCCGCCGCCTTGATGTCGGCCAGCTGGTCGGCCTGCGCGGCGGTGCCCAGCGCGATCAGGCTGATGGCGGCGGCTTTCAGGCTCATGTGAAAACTCATGTCTTTCTCCGTTGTTGGACAGGTGACGGGCGCGGGGGCGGTGCGTTGCGCACCCGCGCCCCTTGGATCAGAGAATCCCGGGCAGATTCAACCCGTGCTCCCGCGCGCAGTCCAGCGCGATCTGATAGCCCGCGTCAGCATGGCGCATGACGCCGGTGGCCGGGTCGTTCCACAGCACGCGCGCCAGCCGGGCATCGGCATCCTCGCTGCCGTCGCAGCAGATCACCATGCCGGAATGCTGCGAAAAGCCCATGCCGACGCCGCCGCCATGGTGCAGCGACACCCAGGTCGCGCCCGAGGCGGTATTCAGCAGCGCGTTCAGCAGCGGCCAGTCGGACACCGCGTCCGAGCCGTCCTGCATCGCCTCGGTTTCCCGGTTCGGCGAGGCGACCGAGCCCGAGTCGAGATGGTCGCGGCCGATGACGATGGGCGCTTTCAGTTCGCCGTTGCGCACCATCTCGTTGAAGGCGAGGCCCAGCTTGTGGCGGATGCCAAGGCCGACCCAGCAGATCCGCGCCGGCAGGCCCTGGAAGCTGATGCGCTCGCGCGCCATGTCCAGCCAGTTGTGCAGATGCGGGTCGTCGACCAGTTCCTTGACCTTCTGGTCGGTCTTCAGGATGTCCTCGGGATCGCCCGACAGCGCCGCCCAGCGGAACGGACCGATGCCCTTGCAGAACAAGGGCCGGATATAGGCCGGCACGAAGCCCGGGAAGGCGAAGGCGCGCTCGAAGCCCTCTTCCAGCGCCATCTGGCGGATGTTGTTGCCGTAATCGACCGTCGGGATACCTGCGTCATGGAAGGCCACCATGGCCTCGACCTGCTGGCGCATCGACTTGCGGGCGGCGGCGGCCACCGCCTTGGGATCGGTCTCCTGCCGCGCACGCCATTCGGCGACGGTCCAGCCCTGCGGCAGGTAGCCATGCACCGGGTCGTGGGCCGAGGTCTGGTCGGTCACAATGTCGGGACGCACGCCACGCTTGACTAGTTCCGGGAACACGTCGGCGGCATTGCCGATCAGCGCCACGGATTTCGCCTCGCCGGCCTTGGTCCAGCGGTCGATCATCTCCAGCGCCTCGTCGAGGCTGTGGGTCTTTTCATCGACATAGCGGGTGCGCAGGCGGAAATCGGCGCGGGTCTCGTCGCATTCCACCGCCAGGCAGCAGGCGCCGGCCATGACCGCGGCCAGAGGCTGGGCGCCGCCCATGCCGCCAAGCCCGGCGGTCAGGATCCACTTGCCCTTCAGATCGCCGCCATAGTGCTGGCGCCCGGCCTCGACGAAGGTCTCGTAGGTGCCCTGAACGATGCCCTGGCTGCCGATATAGATCCAGGAACCGGCGGTCATCTGGCCATACATGGCCAGGCCCTTCTTATCCAGCTCGTTGAAATGGTCCCAGTTCGCCCAATGCGGCACCAGGTTCGAGTTGGCGATCAGCACCCGCGGCGCGTCCTTGTGGGTCTTGAACACGCCGACCGGCTTGCCGGATTGCACCAGCAGGGTCTCGTCGGTCTCCAGCTTCTTGAGGCTGTCGACGATCAGGTCGAAATCCTTCCAGGTGCGGGCGGCGCGGCCGATGCCGCCATAGACCACCAGCTCATGCGGGTTCTCGGCCACGTCGGGATGCAGGTTGTTCATCAGCATCCGCATCGGCGCCTCGGTCAGCCAGCTTTTCGCGGTGATCTCGGTGCCGGTGGGCGGGAAGATGTCGCGGGTATTGTGACGCGGATTGGTCTGGGGGTTGTCCATCTCGGTCTCCGTTCAGGCCAGCATGTTGCCGGAAATGATGATGCGTTGGATTTCGGACGAACCTTCGTAGATCCGCATGATGCGCAGATCGCGGGCGATGCGTTCGATGGGGAAATCGCGGGTATAGCCATAGCCGCCATGCAGTTGCAGCGCGGTGTCGGCGATCTTGCCCGCCGCCTCGCTGGCAGCCAGTTTCGCCATGCTCGAGGCCAGCGAGAAGCGCCCGCCGTGGTCATGGGCGTGCTGGCGCTGGCGCGCGGCATCCTGCGACAAGAGCAGCGCCGAACGCCAGGCGACGCCCATGTCGGCGATCATCCAGCGGATGCCCTGGCGGTCGGTCAGCCGCTCGCCGCCGATCACGCGGTCCTTGGCATAGGCGATGGCGGCGTCCATGGCCGCTTTCGCCAGCCCCAGGCATTGCGCCGCGACCTCGATGCGGCCGTTGTCCAGCACCTGCATGGCGGTGCGAAAGCCCCTGCCCTCCTCGCCCAGCAGGGCATCCTCGGGCAGCTGGCAGTCGAGGTTCAGGGTGAACACATGCCCGCCCTTCAGCCCCATGGTTTTTTCCGGCGCGCCCGGCTCCAGCCCCGGCGTCCCTTTCGGCAGGATGAAGGCCGAGATGCCGCGATGGCCCTTGTCGGGATCGGTCACCGCATAGACGACGATGAAATCCGCCACGCCGCCGTTCGAGATGAAGCATTTCGTGCCCTTCAGGTGCCAGCCGGTTTCCGTGCGGCGGGCGCGGGTCTTCATGTCGGCGGGGTCCGAGCCGGCGGTCGGCTCGGTCAGGGCGAAGGCGCCCAGCGCCTCGCCCGTCGCGGCCTTTTGCAGCCATTCCTGCTTCTGCGATTCCGACCCGCCGATCAGGATCGAGTCGGTCGCCAGGTAATGCGCCGTCAGCGCCGAGGCCGTGGACCCGCAGGCCCCCGCCACGATGGCGACCGCGCGCAACAGCGCCGGGGCCGAGATGCCGCTGCCACCATAGGCTTCGGGCAGGTTCGCGCCCATCATGCCGGCCTCGCCCAGCACGGCAAGCTGGTCATGGACGAAACCCGAAGTCTCGTCGGTTTCCGCCGCCTTGGGCGCGATCCGCTCGGCGCAGATGCGCTCCAGCACGTCGCAGAACAGCCGTTCCTCTTCGGCCAGCATGGGCCAGTCGTCGCTCATGCGGTTTCCTCCAATCCGAATGCGCGCAGGATGGCGGCACGGTCGCCGCCAAGCCGCGGGGCCGGGCTGCCGGCCAGGGGTTTCTCGCCGTCGAAACGCACCGGCTGGCCGACGACCGGGGTGCGGCCCAGCAGGCTGACCAACCCGCGCGCGCGGGCGTGGTCACTGTCGGCCGCCTGGGCGATGTCCCAGATCGGCGCGGCGGGCAGGCCTGCACCGGCCAGCGCCGCCACGGCGGCCTCGGTGCTCTGCGTCGAGGACCAGGCCTCGATCAGCGCCTTGATCTCGGGCTCGTGCGCGGTGCGCGCTTCGTCGCTGGCGAAACGCGGGTCTGCCGCCGCCTCGGGGGCGCCGATCAGCTGTGCCAGCGCGGCGAATTGCTTGCCCGACAGCACCGCGATCACCACCTGCCCGTCGCTGGTGGCAAAGCAGCCGAAGGGCGTCGACAAGGGATGGCGGTTCCCGACCCGCTGCGGCAGCTTCCCGGCATAGAAATGCAGCGCATGGCTGGTGGTCAGCATGGAAAACAGCGCGTCATACATCGCCACGTCCAGCACCGCGCCCTGGCCGCTGGCATTCCGGCCCACCAGCGCCGCCATGATGGCCCAGCTCGCGAACAGGCCGGCCAGCAGGTCGGCGATGCTTTCGCCGGTCTTCAGCGGCGCGCCGCCCTCCTCGCCCGTGCCGGCCATCAGGCCCGACATGGCCTGCACCACCAGGTCATAGGCCGGCAGGTCGCGGAACGGCCCGTCCTGCCCAAAGCCCGAGATCGAGCAATAGACCAGCCGCGGATTCGCCGCGCGCAAGTCCTCGGCACCCAGCCCCAGCCGGGCCGCGACGCCGGGGCGGAAGTTTTCCACCACCACGTCCACCTGCGCCGCGATGGCACGCGCCAGCGCCAGGTCGGCCGGGTTTTTCAGGTCCAGCACCAGGCTTTGCTTGCCGCGGTTGTTCAGCGTGAACAGCGCGCTTTCGCCGTCCTTGAACGGGCCGATATGGCGGTAGTCGTCGCCCGCGGGCGGCTCCAGCTTGATGATCTCGGCCCCCAGGTCGGCCAGTAGCGCCGTCGCATAGGGCCCGGCCAGCACCCGCGACAGGTCCAGCACCTTGATTCCGGCCAGTGGCTTCATGCCCGCAGCTCCGGCGCCAGCGCCGCAAGGCGGGTCAGGATCTCCTTCAGCGGCCCCCGCAGCGCCTCGGCCTTCTGCGCGTCATAGGCAAAGGGCGGGGCCTCGGTCGCCAGATGCGTGGATTGCGCCAGTTCCATCTGGATCGCGTGGACGCCCTGCCCCGGCTGGCCGTAATGCCGCGTCGTCCAGCCGCCCTTGAAACGGCCGTTCAGAACATGGGTCCGGCCCGTCGCGGCTGCGACCTCCTGCGTGGCGGCCTCGATGGCCGGCGCGCAGGACGCCCCGCCGTTGGTGCCGATGTTGAAATCCGGCAGCACGCCCTGAAACAGGAACGGGATCACCGAGCGGATCGAGTGGCAGTCGTAAAGGATCGCGACCCCGTGCTTCGCCTTCACCCGCGCGATCTCGGCGGCCAGCGCGGCGTGATAGGGGGCGTGGAACTGCGCCTTGCGGGTGGCGATCTCCTCGGCACTCGGCTCCACCTCCCAGATCGGCGCGCCGTCGAAATCGGTCAGCGGCACCAGGCCGGTGGTGTTCTGGCCGGGATAGAGGCTCGCGTCGTCCGGGCCGCGGTTCGCGTCGATGACATAGCGGTGGAAGGTCGCCCGCACCGTGGTCGCGCCGGGCAGCAGCCCGTCGTAAAGCCGCTCGATATGCCAGTCGGTATCGGCCAGCACCCGGCCGCGCGGGTTCAGCGCCGCCTCGACATGAGCCGGCAGCCAGGTGCCGGTATGGGGCAGGCCCAGGATGACCGGGCTGTCCCCCTGGACGACCTCGACCGGGATCATGCCGTCACCTCGGCCAGCAGGTCGGCCAGCAGGTCGGCCGGCACAGCCGCGACCAGGGTGCCGTCGTGGATCAGCCGCGCCGCCTCGGCCAGGTCGGGGGCCATGTAGCGGTCCTGGTCCAGCGCCGGGATCGTCGCGCGCAGCGTAGCGATGACCTTCTGCAGCGGGCCCGAGGTCTTCAGCGGCGCGCGGAACTCGACGCCGGCGCTGGCGCACAGCGCCTCGATCCCCAGGATATGCGCGAGGTTCGCGTTCATGCGGCGAAGCCGGCGCGCGCCATGCGCGGCCATGCTGACGTGATCCTCCTGGTTGGCCGAGGTCGGCGTCGAGTCGGTCGAGCAGGGCGTCGCCAGATGCTTGTTTTCCGACATCAGCGCCGCCGAGGTCACTTCCGCGATCATCAGCCCCGAATTCAGGCCCGGATCGGGGGTCAGGAAGGGCGGCAGGTCATGGCTCAGCGCCGGATCGACCATCAGCGCGATGCGGCGCTGTGAAATCGCGCCGATCTCGGCGATCGCCAGCGCGATCTGGTCGGCGGCGAAGGCCACCGGCTCGGCATGGAAGTTCCCGCCCGAGACGATGCGGTCGGCCCCGACCAGCACCAGCGGGTTGTCGGTCGCGGCATTGGCCTCGATCTCCAGCGTGCGCCCGACCTGGGTCAGCAGGTCGATGCAGGCGCCGGTGACCTGCGGCTGGCAGCGGATGCAATAGGGATCCTGCACCCGGGTATCGCCGATCCGGTGGCTTTCGCGGATCTCGGAGCCCTCCATCAGCGCCCGGATCGTCCGCGCCGCGACGATCTGGCCGCGATGGCCGCGCAGGGTGTGGATCTCGTCCAGGAAGGGCGCGGTCGAGCCCATGATCGCATCGGTCGACAGCGAGGAGGTGACCAGCGCCGCCCGGGCGCTGGCGAAGGCATCGAACAATCCCGCCAGCGCGAAGGCGGTCGAGACCTGGGTGCCGTTGATCAGCGCCAGACCCTCTTTCGCGGCCAGCACCACGGGCGCGAGCCCGGCGGCGGCCAGCGCCTCGGCCGCGGGCATCTCGCGGCCGTCATAAGTCGCGCGGCCCTCGCCCAGCATGGCGGCGGCCATATGCGCCAGCGGCGCCAGGTCGCCCGAGGCGCCGACCGAGCCCTGCGACGGGATCACCGGCAGCACGCCGCGGGCCAGCATCGCCTCGATCAGCGCGATGACCTCGGGACGCACGCCCGAGGCGCCGCGGCCCAGCGACAGAAGCTTCAGCACCATGATCAGGCGCACGGTTTCCAGCTCGACCGGCTCGCCCACGCCGCAGCAATGCGACAGGATCAGGTTGCGTTGCAGCGTCGCGGTGTCCTTGGACGCGATCTTGATCGAGGCGAGCTTGCCGAAGCCGGTGTTCACGCCATAGACCGGCACGTCGCCATTGGCGGCAGCTTCGATGCGGGCGGCAGAGGCGGCGATGCCGGGCCGGGCGCTGTCGGCCAGCCGCACGGCCAGGCCCTCGCGCCAGACGCGCTCGAGCTGCGCCAGTGTGGTTTCGCCGGGGATCAGGATCAGTTCAGACAAAGTCGCCTCCGAAGATGCGGGAGTGAAGCGGGTTGAAGCCGATGCGATAGGTCAGCTCCGCCGGATGGGCTGCGTCCCAGACCGCCAGGTCGGCGCGCAGATCGGCGGCGATCACGCCCCGGTCGGTCAGGCCCAGGGCGCGGGCGGCGTTGCGGGTGACGCCGGCCAGGCATTCGCTGGGCGTCATGCGAAACAGCGTCGCGCCCATATTCATCGTCAGCAGCAGCGAGGTCAGCGGCGAGGTGCCGGGGTTGCAATCGGTCGCCAGCGCCAGCGCCACCCCGGCATCACGCAACGCCTGGACGGGGGGCAGCCTGGTCTCGCGCAGCGTATAGAAGGCGCCGGGCAGCAGCACGGCAACGGTGCCGGATGCCGCCATGGCATCGACGCCGTCCTGGCCCAGCCATTCCAGATGATCGGCCGAAATCGCGCCATGCTCGGCCGCCATGGCCGCGCCATGCAGGTTGGACAGCTGCTCGGCATGCAGCTTGACCGGCAGGCCGAGGCTTTTCGCATGATCGAAGATCACCGCCATCTCCTCGCGGGAAAAGGCGATGCCCTCGCAGAAACCGTCCACAGCATCGGCCAGATCCTCGGCATGGGCGGCGTCCATCCCGGCCAGCACCACATCGCGGATATAGCCCTGGCGGTCGTCCTTGTATTCCGGCGGCAGGGCATGGGCGGCCAGCCAGGTGGTGCGGACCTGGACCGGGCGGCGCGCCTCGATCAGCCGGGCGACGCGCAGCATCTTCAGCTCGTCGGCGACGGTCAGGCCATAGCCCGACTTGATCTCGATGGTAGTCACGCCCTCGGCGATCAGGTGGTCGACGCGGGTCAGCGCGGCTTTCAGCAGCGCGGCCTCGTCCGCCGCGCGGGTGGCGCGGACGCTGGACAGGATGCCGCCGCCGGCGCGGGCGATCTCTTCATAGCTGGCGCCCTCCAGCCGCATCTCGAACTCGCGGGCGCGGTCGCCGCCAAAGACGATATGGGTGTGGCAGTCGATCAGCCCCGGCGTGACCAGCCGCCCCCCCAGATCCTGCCGCGTCGCGCCGGCATAGCGCGCCGGCAGATCGGATTCGGCGCCGACCCAACTGATTCGCGCATCCTCGACGACCATGGCGCCGCGCTCGATCAGCCCGTAACCCCCTGACGGATCAGCCATGGTCGCGATCTGGGCATTGCTGAAAACCTGCATCGGCCATTCGTCCCGGATTGATTTCTCGTTGCTTCTATGTCTAAACTTAATTCCAGTCTATGTCTAAACTTATTTTCGCACAGAAAAGGGCGGCGCAATGGAAAAGATCTGGGCAGAACGGGCCTTGCTGCCCGATGGCTGGGCGGAAAATGTCTGCGTGACGGTGGATCGGGGCCGAATCGCCGCCGTTGAGGCCGGCGTCAGCGGCGGCGCGGCCGTGCCGCTGCTGCTGCCGGCGCTGGCGAACCTGCACAGCCACGCCTTCCAGCGCGCCATGGCCGGGCTTAGCGAGGCCAGGGGGCCGGAGCCACGCGACACCTTCTGGACCTGGCGCCAGATCATGTATCGCTTTCTCGACCACCTGACGCCCGATGACGTCGAATCCATCGCGGCGCTGGTGCAGATGGAGATGCTGGAGGCCGGCTATGCCACCAATGTCGAATTCCACTATCTGCACCACCGTCCCGGCGGCGGCCACTACGACAATATTGCCGAGATGGCCGAACGCATCGCCGCCGCCGCCGCGCGCTCGGGCATCGGCCTGACGCTTTTGCCGGTGCATTACCAGTTCGGCGGCGTGGACCGCCGTCCCTTGGCGCCGGGCCAGAACCGGTTCGGCACCACGCCCGAGGAATTCCTGCGGCTGGTCGAGGGCGCCGAGACCGCGCTCAGCGCCCTGCCCGCCGACGCCGGCATCGGCATCGCGCCGCACAGCCTGCGCGCCGTCTCGCCCGAGGGGCTGGCGGAATGCGTGGCGCTGCGCCCCGGCCGCCCGCTGCACATGCACCTGGCCGAACAAGTGCCCGAGATCGAGGAGATCAGCGCCGCCTATGGCCGCCGCCCGGTCGAATGGCTGCTGGAGAACCACGCCCCCGACCGGCGCTGGACCCTGATCCACCTGACCCACATGACCGAGGACGAGACCCGCCGCCTGGCCGCCACCGGCGCCGTGGCGGGCCTGTGCCCGATCACCGAATCCAGCCTTGGCGACGGCATCTTCAACGGCACGATCTGGGCCGAGGCCGGCGCGCGCTACGGCTTCGGCTCGGACAGCAACATCCGCATCTCGCTGGTCGAGGAGTTGCGCACGCTGGAATACAGCCAGCGCCTGCGCGACCGCGGCAGGGCGATCCTGGCCACCCCGGAACGCTCGACCGGCCGGGTGCTGTATCAGGCCGGGCTCGACGGCGGCGCCACGGCGGCGGGGCGCGAGACCGGGGCGATTGCACCCGGGCTCTGGGCCGATCTGGTCGCCGTCGACCGCGCCAATCCGGTGATGGCGGGCCGCACGGGCGACCAGATGCTCGACAGCCTGGTCTTTGCCGGCCATGACGGTCTGGTCCGCGATGTCTGGGCCGCCGGCCGCCATGTCGTGCAGGGCGGCAGACATATGGACCATGACCGCATCATCGCCGATTATCTGGCAACCATCGCCCGGCTTCAGGACCGCATGTGACCGAGAAATCCGCCAGCAAGGCGCAAGCCATCACCAGCGAGGTGCGCCGCCGCATCGTCGACCGCGAATGGCGGCAGGGCGACCGCATCCCGGACGAGGCCGAACTGGCCGTCGAATTCGGCGTCGCCCGCGCCACGGTGAACAAGGCCCTGCAACTGCTGGCCGAAGAGGGGCTCTTGGACCGCAAGCGCCGGGCTGGCACCCATGTCACGGTGAACCCGGCCCGCAAGGCCACGCTGACCATCCCCATCGTGCGCGAGCAGATCGAGGGCGCCGGCATGGAATACAGCCACCGCGTCGTGGCGCAGAAGCGCTCGCCTCTGCCGGCCGAGGCCGCCGCCCGCATGGCCCTGCCCGAGGGCCGGGTGCTGATCCACCTGCGCACCGTGCATTACGGCGACGGCAGGCCCTTCCAGGTCGAGGACCGCTGGATCAACCCGGTGGCGGCGCCGGGCGCCGAGGCCATCGACTTCCAGCGCATCAACGCCAACGAATGGCTGGTCAGGAATTTCCCCTGGTCGCGGGCCGACATGGCCTTTTCGGCCGAGAACGCCGATGCCCGCAACGCAAGGCTGCTGGAAACCCGGCAGGGCACCGCGCTTCTGATCCTGCAGCGCACCACCTTCAACGACCTGGGCGCGATCACCTCGGCCCGGCTGGCCTTTCACCCGGGTTACATGCTGATCGCCACACCCTGACCTTCACTTCCGCTTGGCCTTGCCCTATGAGGGCGCCAATCCCGAAAAAGGAATCCCCATGGCCAGCGCCAATCTCAACATCATGATCAAGGCCGCGCGCAAGGCGGGCCGCAGCCTCGTCAAGGACTTCCGCGAGGTGGAAAACCTTCAGGTCTCGGTCAAGGGCGCCGGCGATTTCGTCAGCCGCGCCGACCGCGAGGCCGAACGCATCATCAAGGAAGACCTGCGCAACGCCCGCCCGAACTATGGCTGGCTGGGCGAGGAGACCGGCGAGGAAGCCGGCGAAGACCCGACCCGGCGCTGGATCGTCGACCCGCTGGACGGCACCACCAACTTCCTGCATGGCCTGCCGCATTGGGCGGTCAGCATCGCGCTGGAGCACAAGGGCGAGATCGTCGCCTCGGTCGTCTTCGACGCCGCCAAGGACGAGCTCTTCACCGCCGAGCGCGGCGACGGCGCCTTCCTGAACGACCGCCGCATCCGTGTGTCCGGCCGCCGGCAGATGATCGAGGCGATTTTCGCCACCGGCGTGCCCTTCGCCGGCCGGCCGATGCTGCCGGCGACGCTGCGCGACCTCGGCCGGCTGATGCCGCTGACGGCGGGCGTGCGGCGCTGGGGCGCGGCCTCGCTGGACCTGGCCTATGTCGCGGCCGGCCGCTTCGACGGCTATTGGGAACGCGGCAACCAGCCCTGGGACATCGCCGCCGGCATCCTGCTGGTGAAAGAGGCCGGCGGCCGGCTGGAGCCGATCCGGGGCGAGAACCCGCTGGAGACCGGCTCGGTCGTGACCGCGAACCCGCAGCTTTTCGGCGAATTCGCCGAGATCATCCGCCGCCCGGACTAAGCCCCCGGTTGACCTTTCCCCCGCCGGGGCGCATGGCGGGGGTCCAGCCTTGGAATCGCGCCATGCCAGACAATCCCCAGACCGGGCCCCAGGCCGGGTCCCAGACCGGACCGCTGATGTCGCCGGCCTCGCAGCCCCCTGCCGTCCCGCCGCCGCTGGCCCGTCCCCGGGCCGACCGGCAGGGCACGGCGATCCTGATGATCTGCGGCTCGACCTTCATCTTCGCGGCGCAGGACGGCGTCTCGCGCCATCTCGGCGCGGTCTATTCGCCGATCTTCATCGTCATGCTGCGCTACTGGTTCTTCGCGCTCTTCGTGATCCTGCTCTGCGCGCGCAGCCAGGGCGGGCTGTCTCGGGTCATCCGGTCGCGCCGGCCGGTGGCGCAGATCGCCCGCGGCGTGCTGCTGGTGGTCGAGGTCGTGGTGGTGATCGAGGCCTTCGTCCGGCTGGGCCTGATCAACACCCATGCGATCTTTGCCTGCTATCCGCTGCTGATCTCGGCGCTGTCGGGGCCGATCCTGGGCGAAAAGGTCGGCTGGCGCCGCTGGGCCGCCGTCGCGGTCGGCTTCATCGGCATCATGATCGTGCTGAACCCCGGCAGCGGCGCGCTGAGCCATGACGCCATCCTGCCCTTCGTGGGTGCGCTGATGTATGCCGTCTATGGGCTGCTGACGCGGCTGGTGGCGCGCGACGACAGCGCCATGGTCAGCTTCTTCTGGACCGGCATCGCCGGCGCCTTTGCCAGCACCCTGGCCGGGGTCTGGTATTGGCAACCCATCGCCGGCCCGGACATTCCCTGGCTGCTGACGCTATGCGTGACCAGCGTCATGGGGCATTTCCTGCTCATCAAGGCCTATGAACTGGCCGAGGCCTCGGCCTTGCAGCCGTTCTCCTATACGCAGCTCGTCTGGATCAGCATCTTCGGCGTGACCATCTTCGGCGAGACGCTGGCCCCGAACGTGGCCATCGGCGGCGGCATCGTGGTCTTTGCCGGCATGTTCACCTGGTGGCGTTCCCGCCAGCGCGAGCGGGCCGCGTCCCGCTGACCGCCGCCTCGATCACCGGCACCGGGCCCAGCACCTCGGCCAGCACCCCGCCCGAAGCATAGCCCACCAACGTCCGCGCCGGCATCACCGGCCGGGCCGAGCCCGCCAGCCGGATCGGCGGCGGCGCCGGCGCCGGCAGCGCGCCGCCGCCGGTCAGGTCCCAGCTTGGCACCAGAGGCACCGCCGCGCCCTTGATGCGGGCGCGATAGACCGGCAGCGCCTCGGCCACCCGCATGACATAGTTGCGGGTCTCGTCGAAGGGGATCATCTCGACCCAATCCACCGGATCGACGGCGCCGCGCAGGTCGCCGAAATCCCGAAGCCAGCGCGCCGAGCGCCCCGGCCCGGCGTTGTAGCCCGCCGCGACCAGCGCCACCGAGGGCCCGAAACGGTCGCGCAGGCCCGCCAGATAGGCCGCGCCCAGCCGGGCGTTATAGGCCGCGTCGCGGGTCAGCCGCGCCTGGTCGAAGGGCTCGCCCAGCTTCCTCGCCATGGAACGCGCCGTGTCGGGCATGACCTGCATCAGCCCCAGCGCGCCTACGTGCGAGGAGACCGTGTGGTTGAACTCGCTTTCGCGCCGGGCGATGGCCATGACCAGTTCCGGCGGCAGGCCCAGCGGCGTATGTTCAAGCCCGGTCAGCGGGAAATAGGCGGCGGGATAGACCGTGCCCTTGGCGGCGGCGGCCTTGGCCAGGCGCAGCGCGTGCCAGGGCATGCGCAGCTCCAGCATCATCCGGGCCATGCGGCCGATATCCTCGGGCGCGGCGGTCTCGGCCAGGTGCAGGAAGAAGCGCTGGCCCTGGTCGGGCGCGCCGGCCGCGACCAGCCAGACCCCGGCCTGCCAGACGCCATTGCCGCGCAGGGCCGCGCCGCGCCAGTCGGGCAGCGTCGTCTCGGACCGGCCGGGGATCGCCAGCGCCTCCTGCATGGGCAGGCCCAGCTTTTCGGCGGCAAGCTGGCCATACCAGGCCGATTGCCAGCCGGCGGCGGCGGCATAGGCGGCCTCGGCCCCGGCGCGGTCGCCCTTGGCCTCCAGCGCCCGGCCCTGCCAGTAATGCGCCCGCGACAGCGAGATCAGGCTGGCGACGGCCTGTTCCAGCGCCCGGAAATGCGCCTGCGCCCGGTCATGGGCCCCGGCCCGCAGCGCGGCATAGCCGGCAAGCCATTCCAGGTCGGAAAATTCGTCGCTGCCCGGGGCCAGGAAATGCCCGGCCGCCAGTTTCTCGGCCAGCGCCCAGTCGCCCTGCCGCAGCGCCAGCCTGGCGTAATCGGCGCGCTTGGCCGCCCAGGCGGCGGGATCGCGCAACGCCTCGGCACTGGTCGAGCGTTCCAGCATCAGGTCGCGCGCCAGCTCCGGCATCTTGGCCCAGACCCGCCAGCGGAAACGGTCCAGCGCCAGGCCGGCATCGCCCCGCTGCGCCTCGGGCAGCGCCAGGATCAGCGCATCGACCCCCGCCTGCCCCGATTGCAGCGCCAGCCGCGCCTTTCCCAGCGCCTGCGCCGGTGCCGAGGCCAGGGGCAGCGTCACCTGCGCCGCCTGCCATTCGCCCAGGTCCAGAAGCCGCATCAGCCGCGCGTCATGCAGCCCGGCGACCGCAGCGCCATGGGCGGCAAGAAAGACCTCGGTCTCGGGCTTGGCCAGCGCCTGTTCGGTCCAGAAGCGCTGCGCCTCGGCCTTGGCGGCGGCGGGATCGGTCGGCTGCAGGGCCGCGATCAGCGCCATGGCGCCGGTCAGCGTGTCGGGGCGGCGCGGACCGAACCAGGCGATCACCTCGGCCGGCGGCAGGTCGGCGCGCAAAAGCGCATCGCCGCGCTTGTAGAGCAGCGCCATGCCGGGCCAATCGGCGTGGCGGGCGGCGAAATCGCGGTATTCGGACCAGCTGCCCTGCCCGGCGCGCAGCCGCTGCCAGTCGACCAGATCGCGGGCGATGGGGCCGGATTGCGCGGCCTCGCGCCCGGCGGCGGTCCAGTCGCGGGCGCCGGCGGCGGCCAGCGCGCGCGCCAGGTGGCCGGCATCCTCGGCCCCGGCCGGCGTCGCAAAGCCCAGACACAGCGCCAGCAGCGGTCCCAGAATCCTGTCGCGGAAAGGATACATCATGGCCTCATTTCTGCGGGACTCGGACGGGCCCTGCAACTCACATCCTTGGCAAGCCGCGCGTCGGGATGTAAGCCCCTGTGCATCACAAAGCTCAGGATACCCACATGTTCAAAGGCTCCCTGCCCGCGCTGGTCACGCCCTTCACCCCCGACGGGGAGCTGGATCTCCCGGCGCTGGAGAAGCTGGTGGACTGGCATATCGCGCAAGGCACCCATGGGCTGGTCCCGGTCGGCACCACCGGGGAAAGCCCGACGCTCAGCCACGAAGAGCACCGCCAGGTCATCGAGGAGGTCATCCGCATGGCGGCCGGCCGCCTGCCGGTGATCGCCGGTGCCGGTTCGAACTCGACCCGCGAAGGCATCGGGCTGGTGCAGCACGCCCAGGCCGCCGGCGCCGCCGCGGCGCTGGTGGTGACGCCCTATTACAACAAGCCGACGCAGGACGGGCTGATCGCGCATTTCACCGCGCTGCATGACGCCAGCGACATTCCGATCATCATCTACAACATCCCCGGCCGCTCGGTCATCGACATGAGCCCCGAGACCATGGGCGAGCTGGCGAAGCTGCCGCGCATCATCGGCGTCAAGGACGCCACCGGCAAGCTGGAGCGCGTGTCGATGCAGCGCGCCACCTGCGGCGCCGATTTCGTGCAGCTGTCGGGCGAGGACGCGACCGCGCTTGGCTTCAACGCCCATGGCGGCGTGGGCTGCATCTCGGTCACCGCGAACGTGGCGCCGAAGCTTTGCGCCGAGTTCCAGGAGGCGACGCTGGCCGGCGACTATGCCAAGGCGCTGGAATACCAGGACAGGCTGATGCCGCTGCATGTGGCGATCTTCCTGGAGCCCGGCGTCGCCGGGGCCAAATACGCCATGTCGCGGCTGGGGCTGTGCACCGACCGGGTGCGGCTGCCGCTGGTCGGGCTGACCGACGCGACCAAGGCCCGGATCGACGCGGCCATGGCGCATGCCGGGCTGATCTGAGCCGGCCTTCGCCAGGGCGGCAAGGGGGCGGCGGCGGGCCGCCCTTTTTCATGCGCGGGGCTCATCCTCTTCGGCATGGGTCGCCCAGACCTGGCCCGGCGCGGGCGGCGGCAGATCCTCGGGCCGCCAGCCCAGGTGCATGTTCGCCTTGGCGATCATGTAGCCGGTGATCGGCGCGGTCAGGAACAGGAACAGCGCGATCAGCAGCTCGTGCCAGGTGAACTGCCCGGTCCGCGCCGGAAACCAGACCATCGAGGCGATCAGCACCGCCCCCACCCCCAGCGTCGCCGATTTCGTCGGCGCATGCAGTCGCGTCATCGGGTCGGGCAGCCGCACCAACCCCCAGGAGCCGACTAGCCCGAAGAAGCCGCCCACCACCAGCAGCACCGAAACGATGATCTCGGCCACCATGCCCACCCCTTCCTATTCGATGATGTCGCCGCGCAGGACGAATTTCGCATAGGCCACGGTCGAGATGAAGCCGACCATGGCGAAGAGCAGCGCCGCCTCGAAATAGATGCCGGTGCCGCGGTCGATGCCGAAGATCGCCAGAAGCGCGATCATGTTCAGCGCCATCGTGTCCAGCGCCAGCACCCGGTCGGCCGGCCCCGGCGCAAAGACCACGCGGTAAAGGCAGCAGAGCAGCGCCAGCCCGAAGCAGCCATAGGCGAAGAGAAGCGCATAAAGGATCATTCGAAGATCTCCTTCAGCCGGGTCTCGTAGCGGGTCTTGATCTCGTCCCGCACGGCATCGGGGTCGGGGGCGTGCAGGCAATGCACCAGCAGCGCGCGTCCGTCCTGCGACAGGTCGCAGCTGACCGTGCCGGGGGTCAGGGTGATGGTGCCGGCCAGGGTGGCGATGGCCTCGGGGCGGCGCAGCGCCAGCGGCACGGCGATCCAGGCCGGGCGCAACGCGCGGCGCGGCTTGAACAGCACGATCAGCGCCACGGTGACATTGGCCTTGGCGATGTCCAGAAGCACCAGCGCCAGATAGGCCGGGATGCGCCAGGGCCGGCGAAAGCCCTGGGTGCCCGGCCAATAGGGCGCGGTCAGCAGCGGCACGGCGATGCCGACCAGCACGGCAAAGACCAGCGAGCCCCAGGCCCAGCGGTTGACCAGCCCCAGCCAGACCAGCGCCAGCACCAAGGACAGCACGGGATGCGGGAACAGCCGGCGCATCATTTCGTGCCCTCCTGCCCCGAGAGCACGGCCTCGAGATAGGCCGACTGGTCGTGCAGTTGCAGCGCCGTGTCATGGGCCAGGCGCATGGCCGGGCCGGCAAAGACGGTCAGCGCGACGATGCCCGCCAGCAGCGCGGCGATGGCGGCAAGCGACAGACCCTGCCCGGCCGGGGCGCGGGGCGCGGCAGAGCCGGCCTCGGCGCCCTTCCAGAACAGCAGCGAGCCGGCGCAGGTCATGCCATAGATCGCGACGAGCGAGCCGAGCAGGATCACCGCCCAGACCCAGATGACCGCCGGCGTCTCGGCCGTGGCCTGCATCACCAAGAGCTTGCCGATGAAGCCGGACAGCGGCGGCATGCCGGTGACCGCGATGGCGGTGGCGAAGAACAGCACCGCGACCAGCCCGTTGCCGGGCATCGCCGGGCGCGGGCGCAGCCACAGGTCGCCCCGGCGCGCGCCGATCAGGTCCACGACCAGGAACAGCGCGCCTGCCGCCAGCGTCGAATGCACCAGGTAATAGACCGCCGCCGCCGTGGACTGCGGGTTCTGCTGCGCCACCGCGATCATCAGCGTCCCGACCGAGCCGATGGCCGCGAAGGCCGCCAGCCGCCCCAGGTGCCGGCTGCCCAGCACGCCGATCTGCCCCAGCGCCAGGGTGAACAGCGCGGCGGGCAAGAGCAGGTCCATGACCACGCTCTCGACCACCGTGTCCTGCGGAAAGACCAGCGTCATGAAGCGCATGATGCCATAGGCGCCGACCTTGGTCATCACGGCGAACAGCGCCGCCACCGGCCCGGGCGCATTGGCATAGGTCGCGGGCAGCCAGAAATGCAGCGGCACCAGCGCGGCCTTGATGGCAAAGACCAGCACCAAGAGCACGGCGCCGGTGCGCAGCAGCGCGGAATCGCCCGGCGGGATCGCCGCCACCCGCGCCGCCATGTCGGCCATGTTCAGCGTGCCGGTCACCGCGTAGAGCACCCCCAACGCCGCCAGGAACAGCACCGAGCCGGCGAGGTTATAGGCGATATACTGCACGCCCGCGCGCAGCCGCATCTCGCCCCCGCCATGGACCATCAGCCCATAGCTGGCGATCAGCAGCACCTCGAAGAAGACGAACAGGTTGAAGGCGTCTCCGGTCAGGAAGGCGCCGCAGATCCCCATCAGCTGGAACTGCCACAGCGCATGGAAATGCCAGCCGCGCCGGTCCCAGCCCGAGCCCACGGCGTAAAGCTGCACGGCCAGCGCCAGCACCGCGGTCAGCAGCAGAAGCAGCGCCGCCAGCCGGTCCAGCACCAGCACGATGCCGAAGGGCGCGGCCCAGTTGCCCAGGCGATAGACCCGGATCGTGTCGTCCGCGGCCAGCAGGTTCAGCCACAGCGCCAGCCCGACCAGCGCCGCGGTGCCCAGCAGCGACAGGCCGCGCTGCCAGCGCAGGTCGCCGCGCAGGCCCAGGATGATGACGGCGCCCAGCACGGCGGGCAGCAGCACGGGGGCGATCAGCAGGTGGCTCATGCGTCGCCCCTCTCGTCGCTCTCGGGCGGGCGGCGGTCGGCGCGGGGCATGTCGACGCGGTCGTCGCCTCCGGCCAGATAGGCGCCCAGCGCTATCATCACCGTCACGGCGGTCATCCCGAACGAGATCACGATGGCGGTCAGCACCAGCGCCTGCGGCAGCGGATCGGTATAGACACCCGCGCCCTCGCGCAGCACCGGCGGGGCGTCGACCACCAGCCGGCCGGTCGAGAACAGGAACAGGTTGATCGCATAGCTCAGCATGGTCGTGCCCAGCACCACGGCAAAGCTGCGCTTGCGCAGGATCAGATAGATCCCGGCGGCGGTCATGACGCCGATGGCGCTGGCAAGCAGGAATTCCATCAGCGCCCCCTGGTTCCGGCGGCCCGCGCCACGCGCGTCAGCGCCTCGAGCGCCAGCATCACCGCGCCCAGCACGCACAGGAACACGCCCAGGTCGAAGCCCATGGCCGAGGCCAGCTCGAACGGCTCCAGCCCCGGCAGCGTGACATAGCCATAGGTCGAGGTCAGGAAGGGCAGCCCCCAGGCCCAGGCGCCGATGCCGGTCAGCCCGGCCGCGATCACGCCGGCGCCGATCAGCGCGTGATAGGGGATGCGCTGGCGATGCTGCGCCCAGGCCAGGCCCGAGGCCATGTATTGCGCGACCAGCGCGATGGCGACCACCAGCCCGGCGATGAAGCCGCCGCCCGGCGCATTGTGGCCGCGCAGGAAGATGTAAAGCCCCGCGACCAGCAGCAGCGGCAGCACCAGCCGCGTCGCCACCACCATCAGCAGCGGATGCGGATCGCCGGCGCGGCGCGCGGCCCGCCAGCCGTCCAGGTGCCAGCCGCCGGCGCCCTTCAGCAGGCTTTCGGTCAGCGCGAAAATGGTCAGCGCGGCGATGCCCAGCACGGTGATCTCGCCAAAGGTGTCATAGCCGCGGAAATCGACCAGGATCACGTTCACCACATTGTCGCCGCCGCCCAGCTTGTGGCTGTTTTCCAGCATGTAGCCCGAGATCGGCGGCAGCGCGAAATCGCTGCGCATCATGGCATAGGCCAGCGCGCCGAAGCCCAGGCCGCCCAGCGTGGCGATGAAGGCGTCGATGCCGCGCTTGCGGTCGCGGCTGTCGATGGGCGTGCGCTTGGGCAGGAAGTTCAGCGCCAGCAGCAGCAGGATCACCGTGACCACCTCGACCGAGATCTGGGTCAGCGCCAGGTCCGGGGCCGAAAGATAGACGAAGCTGGCCGAGACCATCAGCCCGACGATGCCCACCAGCACCAGCGCCAGAAGCCGTTGCCGGTGAAAGGCCACCATGCAGCCGGTCGCGACCAGCAGCGCCAGCCAGCCGAGCAGCGGCACCGCCTGCACCTGAAGCATGGGCCGGGTGGCGCCGCGCCAGTTTCCGGTCGAAAACGCCCAGAGCCCGCAGGCCAGCACCGTCAGGGTCAGCGCGGCAAAGGCACGCGACATCGAGCCATTGGTCAGCCGGTCGGTGACGAAGCCCGATGCCGTCGCCGCCGCCCGCGTCACCGCGTCGAAACCGGCCTTGCCGTCCGGCCGCGCCATGCCGTCGCGCACGCCGATCAGGCGCCGGTTCAGCGCCAGCAGCAGGACGCCCGCCGCCACCGCCGCGCAGGACATCAGCAGCGCCGGCGTGACACCGTGCCACAGCGCGAAATGCGGATGCGCCTCGGCCCCGGTGGTGGCGCTGGCCGAGGCCTCGACCAGCCAGCCCGCCACGAGGTTGGGCATCAGCCCGATCAGCACCACCAGCACCGCCAATACGGCCGGCGGCAGCCACAGCCCCAGCCCCGGATCATGCGGGCGGTGCGGGTAATCCGGCCGCTGAGGGCCCAGGAACACCTGCCAGACCAGCCGCAGCGAATAGCAGACCGACAGCGCCGCCCCCAGCGTCGCCAAGGCCCCGATCAGCCAGGGATTGCCCTGCCAGGCGGCATGGCCGGCGTTTTCCAGCATCAGCTCCTTGGACAGGAAGCCGTTCAGCGGCGGGATGCCGGCCATGGACAGCGCCGCGACGGTGGTAATGGCGAAGGTCAGCGGCATCAGCCGCCGCAAGCCGCCCAGCCGGGCGATCGAGCGGGTGCCGGCCTCGTGATCCACGATGCCGGCGGCCATGAACAGCGCCGCCTTGAATGTGGCGTGGTTCACGATGTGGAACATCGCCGCCAGCGCCGCGGCCTTGGTGCCGAAGCCCAGCAGCATGGTGATGAGCCCCAGGTGCGACACGGTGGAATAGGCCAAGAGCGACTTCAGGTCGTCGCGGAACATGGCGATCCAGGCGCCCAGCACCATGGTGACAAGGCCGGTGCCGGCGACCAGGTGGAACCACTCGGGCGTCCCCGACAGCACCGGCCAGAGCCGCGCCAGCAGGAAGATCCCGGCCTTCACCATGGTCGCCGAATGCAGATAGGCCGAGACCGGCGTCGGCGCCGCCATGGCATGCGGCAGCCAGAACTGGAACGGGAACTGCGCCGATTTGGTAAAGGCGCCGAGCAGGATCAGCAGCAGCGCCGGCAGATACAGCGGGCTTGCCTGGATCGCCTCGCGCGCCAGCAGGATCTGCGAGATGTCATAGCTGCCGGCGATCCGGCCCAGGATCAGCATGCCGGCGATCATCGCCAGCCCGCCCATGCCGGTCACGGTCAGCGCCATGCGCGCGCCCTGCCGCCCCTCGGGCAGGTGCTTCCAATAGCCGATCAGCAGGAACGAGGACAGCGAGGTCAGCTCCCAGAACACCAGCAGCAGCAGGATGTTGTCCGACAGCACGATCCCCGTCATCGCGCCCTGGAACAGCATCAGGCAGCTGTAGAACACCGGCGCCGAATCGCGCGCCGCGAGATAGAAGCGGGCATAGGCGATGATGAGCAGCCCGATGCCCAGGATCAGGATGCCGAACAGCAGCCCCAGCCCGTCCAGCCGGAAATTCGCATCAAGCCCCAGGCCGGGCAGCCAGGCGATGCGCGTTGCCACAGCCTCGCCGGCCAGGATGGCGGGGATATGCAGGCACAAGCCGATCAGCGCCGCCAGCGTGACCGCGCCGCAGGCCAGCGCGATGATCCCGCGCCCCTGGCGCGCAAGCAGCCCCGGCAGCAGGGCGCCCAGAAAGGGCAGGACGGCGATCAGTGCTGGCGACATGGTCCCTCGTTCTGGTTCCGGTCTATCTCTGGGTCGGGGCGCCGATTGTCAACCGCATGACAAAGTCGCTAGGCGATGTTCGCCTTTCGTGCTAGCCATGGCGAAAAAGGGAATGAGGCATGAAGATCATCGGCATAGACCCGGGCCTGCGCAACATGGGCTGGGGCGTGATCGCGGTGGACGGCCCGCGCCTGCGCCATCTGGGCAATGGCATCGTGCGTTCCGAGGCGGGCGAGCTGGGGCCGCGGCTGGCGACGCTCTATCGCGGGCTCTGCGCGGTGATCGCCGAATTCCGCCCCGATGCGGCGGCGGTCGAGCAGACCTTCGTCAACAAGGACGCCACCGGCACGCTGAAGCTGGGCCAGGCGCGCGGCATCGCCCTGCTGGCCCCGGCCGAGGCCGGGCTGGAGATCGGCGAATATGCCCCGAACGCGGTGAAAAAGACCGTGGTCGGCGTCGGCCATGCCGCCAAGGAGCAGATCCAGCATATGGTCCGCTTCATGCTGCCCGGCGTCGAATTCGCCGGCCCCGACGCGGCCGACGCGCTGGCCGTCGCCATCTGCCATGCCCATCACAGCCAGGGCCGGGCGCTCCGCATCAAGGTGCCTGCATGAGGAGGTTCGCATGATCGGCCGCATCGCCGGCATCATCCTGCACCGGGCCCAGGATCACGTGCTGATCGACGTGCGCGGCGTGGGCTATATCGTCCATGTCAGCGAACGCACCGCCGCCGCGCTGCCCCCGGCCGGGCAGGCGACCGCACTTTATACCGAGCTGCTGGTGCGCGAGGATCTGCTGCAGCTCTTCGGCTTTCCGACGCTCTTGGAAAAGGAATGGCACCGGCTGCTGACCTCGGTCCAGGGCGTGGGCGCCAAGGTCGGCCTCGCGATCCTCGGCACGCTCGGCCCCGAGGGGCTGGCCCGCGCGCTGGCGCTTGGCGACTGGTCGGCGCTGCGCAAGGCGCCGGGCGTCGGGCCGAAGCTGGCGCAGCGCGTGACCATGGAGCTGAAGGACAAGGCCCCCGCCGTCATGGCGATGGGCGGCAACCTGACCGTCGATCCCGGCCCCCTGCCCGAGCCCTCGGCCGAGGTGATCGAGGCGCCCGCCGCCCGGGCGACACCGGCGGCGCCATCCTCGGCCCAGGCGACGTCGGATGCGCTCTCGGCGCTCGGCAATCTGGGCTATGCTCCGTCCGAGGCCGCCTCGGCGGTGGCCGAGGCCGCGGCGCGGGAACCGCAGGCGGCCACGGCGGCTTTGATCCGCGCGGCCCTGCGGCTGCTGGCCCCCAAGGAGTGACGACCATGACCGGAAACCTGCGCACCTTCGTCCTGATGGCCGCCCTGACCGCGCTGGTCATGGGCATGGGCTATCTGCTGGGCGGCCAGGGCGGCGCGGTGATCGCGCTGGTGCTGGCCGGCGCCGGCAACCTGTTCGCCTGGTGGAACAGCGACAAGATGGTGCTGCGCCAGCAAGGGGCGCATCCGGTCACCCGCCAGCAGGCGCCGGAACTGGTCGACATGGTGGCGGCGCTGGCGCAGCGCGCCGGCCTGCCAATGCCGGCGGTCTATGTGCTGGAGACCGAGCAGCCCAATGCCTTCGCCACCGGCCGCAACCCGCAGAATGCCGCCGTGGCGGTGACGCAGGGCATCATGCGCGTGCTGAGCCGCGACGAGCTGGCCGGCGTGATCGCGCATGAACTGGCCCATATCAAGCATCGCGACACGCTGACCATGACCGTCACCGCGACCATGGCCGGCGCCATCGCCATGCTGGGCAACATGCTGATGTTTTCCAGCCTGTTTGGCGGACGCGACGACAACCGCGGCGGCGGGCTCGCCGGCATCCTGGCGATGATCTTTGCCCCGATGGCGGCGGGGCTGGTGCAGATGGCGATCTCGCGCACCCGGGAATACGAGGCCGACCGCATGGGCGCCCAGATCTGCGGCCAGCCGATGTCGCTGGCCGGAGCGCTGGCCAAGATCTCGCGCGCGGCCGGGCAGGTGGTGAACCTCCCGGCCGAGCGGAACCCGGCCTCGGCGGCGCTGTTCATCGTCAACCCGCTGCACGCGCTGCGCATGGACAGGCTGTTCGCCACCCACCCGCCGGTCGAGGAGCGCATCGCCCGGCTGCAGGCCATGGCCGGCGGCTTTGCCGCCTCGCGCGTGCCGGGCGTCTCGGGCGGCGCCGGTCCCTGGGGCGACCGATGAGCCAGCCGGACCCGATGCTGCGCCCCGACCCGATCGAGGGCGAGACCGAGGACCGCGCGCTGCGCCCGCAGATGCTGGCGGATTTCGTCGGCCAGGCCGAGGCCCGCGCCAACCTGCGCGTCTTCATCGAAAGCGCCCGCATGCGCGGCAAGGCCATGGACCACACGCTGTTCCACGGCCCCCCCGGCCTCGGCAAGACCACGCTGGCGCAGATCATGGCGCGCGAGCTGGGGGTGAATTTCAAGATGACCTCGGGCCCGGTGCTGGCCCGCGCCGGCGATCTCGCCGCGATCCTGACCAACCTGGAAGCCCGCGACGTGCTGTTCATCGACGAAATCCACCGCATGAACCCGGCGGTCGAGGAGATCCTCTATCCGGCGATGGAGGATTTCGAACTGGACCTGGTGATCGGCGAAGGCCCGGCGGCGCGCACGGTGCGCATCGAGCTGCAGCCCTTTACCCTGGTCGGCGCCACCACCCGGCTGGGGCTCTTGACCACGCCGCTGCGCGACCGTTTCGGCATCCCGACCCGGTTGCAATTCTATACCATCGACGAGCTTGACCATATCGTGACCCGGGGTGCGCGGCTGCTGGACATCCCCTCCGAGCCCGCCGGCACGCGCGAGATCGCGCGGCGCGCCCGCGGCACGCCGCGCATCGCCGGGCGCCTGCTGCGCCGGGTGATCGACTTTGCCCTGGTCGAGGGCGACGGCAGGCTGACGCGCGAGATCGCCGACAGCGCACTGACCCGGCTGGGGGTGGACCATATCGGCCTTGACGCCGCCGACCGGCGCTATCTGACGCTGATGGCCGAGCATTACGGCGGCGGGCCGGTCGGGGTGGAGACCCTTTCGGCCGCGCTGTCGGAAAGCCGCGATGCCATCGAGGAGGTGATCGAGCCCTATCTGATGCAGCAGGGCCTGGTCGCCCGCACACCGCGCGGCCGGATGCTGGCCCGGCTGGGCTGGCGCCACCTCGGTCTCGACGCGCCGCGCACGCAGGAAAGCCTGTTCGATGACTGATCCGACCGACCGCATCCGCGACAGTTTCGACCGCCAGACCATGATGCAGACGCTGGGCGCCACCTTGCTGAGCGTCGAGCCCGGCAAGGTCAGCATCGCCGCACCGATCCTGCCGACGGCGCTGCAACAGCATGGCGCCGGCCATGCCGGGCTGGCCTTCAGCATCGGCGATTCGGCCGCGGGCTATGCGGCGCTGTCGCTGATGCCCGAGGGCTCCGAGGTGATGACGGTCGAGATGAAGATCAACCTGATGTCGCCGGCGCTCGGCGACCGGCTGCTGGCCGAGGGCCGGGTCATCCGCCCCGGCCGCCGCATCATGGTGGTCGCCGCCGATGTCTGGGCCGAAACCGCCGGCGGGCGCAAGCATGTCGCCATGCTGCAAGGCACCATGATCCCGGTCTAGGTCGCAGTTCCGGAATTGCCGCAACCGGGGGCTTTGCGCCCCCGGACCCCCGCAGGATATTTACGCAAGAAAGAATGATCCGCCCATAAGACGGTTGGTTCTTTCTTGCATAAATATCCTGGGGGAGCGCGGTACGCGCAGGGGGCAAAGCCCCCATGGCGATCAGTCGTGCGGGCCGGCCGAGAGCACCCGATCCTCTTGCGCGATGAAATGCTCCATCATCAGCCGCCACAGGGCTTCGGCAAGGTCGGGATCCAGACCCGCAGGGCCGGCAAGGCGGCGGGCATTGGCGGCGACTTCCTCGACGCGGCTGTCGATGCGGGCCGGCAGCCCTTCGCGGGCCTTGATCCGCGCCGCCTCGTCGATCAGCGTCGAACGCTCGGCCAGCAAGGCGATCAGCTGGGCGTCCAGCGCGTCGATGCGGGCGCGCAGATCATGCATCGCGGAGTCGGGCGCCAGGTGCGGGTCGGAGGTGCTCATGCCTTCCCATGCCCCGATGCGCGCGCCGTGACAAGCCGGGGCATCGGCGGAATGTGGCGCAGATGTCGCACATCATGGGCGAAATTTCGCCTATGACGGAACATTCTGGCGTGAATGCGCATTTCGTTCTTAGCTGGGAGCGAGGTCATGCTCTCCGCATTACAGGGAAAGGATCTGAGGAATGACGGCCGCCAGTTTCGTGATCAATATCGGTTTCGGCCTGGGTCTGGCGCTTGGCGCGGTGGCGCTGCTGCTGCTCTAGCCCTCTCCTGACCGATCCCGCGGCAAGAAAGAACCCCCGGATCGTCGATCCGGGGGTTTTCCTGTTCAGCCCTGCGGTTGCGGCGCGACCTCCGGTGCCGGTCCGGCGCTGCCGGCGCGCGGGATCGAACTGACCGAGGGGATCGAGGAGCTGGGCGTGTTGTCGTCGCCGCCCAGGGCCTCGCCGCGGATGACGCGGCCGATATCCTCGCCGGTCAGGGTCTCGTATTCCAAGAGGCCCTTGGCGAGGCGCTCGAACTCCTCCTGCTTCTCGTTCAGGATGCGCCAAGCCTCGCGATAGCCTTCCTCGATCAGCCCGTGGACCTCCTGCTCGATCAGTTCCTTGGTCGCGGCCGAGACCGAGAAACCGCCGGTATTGCCCTGGTAGCCCTCATGCGCCTCGGCATAGTCGATGTTGCCGACCTTGTCGGACATGCCCCAGCGCATGACCATGGCGCGCGCCAGGGCCGAGGCCTGCTGGATGTCGCCCGCCGGGCCGTTCGAGACGCCTTCCTCGCCGTATTTCAGGATTTCGGCGGCCTTGCCGGCCATGGTCATGGCGAGCTTCTGCTTGGCCTCGTCCTTATGATAGTTCAGCCGGTCCATCTCGGGCAACGACACCACCATGCCCAGCGCGCCGCCGCGCGGGATGATCGTCGCCTTGTAGACCGGGTCGCATTTCGGCAGCGACAGGCCGACGATGGCGTGGCCGGCCTCGTGATAGGCGGTCTTTTCCTTTTGCTCGGGGGTCAGGACCATGCTGCGGCGCTCGACGCCCAGCATGACCTTGTCCTTGGCATTCTCGAAATCCTCCATGGCGACGAAGCGGCGGCCGATGCGGGCGGCGGTCAGCGCGGCCTCGTTCACCAGGTTCATCAGGTCGGCGCCGGAAAAGCCCGGCGTGCCGCGGGCGATGATGCGCAGGTCGACGTCCGGGCCGACCGGCACCTTGCGGGCATGCACCGAGAGGATCTTTTCGCGGCCCTTGATGTCCGGGTTCGGCACATAGATCTGGCGGTCGAAGCGGCCGGGGCGCAGCAGCGCCGGGTCCAGCACGTCCTTGCGGTTGGTGGCGGCGATGATGATGACGCCCTCGTTGGCGTCGAAGCCGTCCATCTCGACCAGAAGCTGGTTCAGGGTCTGCTCGCGTTCGTCATTGCCGCCGCCGATGCCGACGCCACGGGCGCGGCCGACCGCATCGATCTCGTCGATGAAGACGATGCAGGGGGCGGATTTCTTGGCCTGCTCGAACATGTCGCGCACGCGGCTGGCGCCGACGCCGACGAACATTTCCACGAAGTCGGAACCGGATATGGTGAAGAAGGGCACGCCCGCCTCGCCGGCGATGGCGCGGGCGAGCAGCGTCTTGCCGGTGCCGGGCGGACCGACCAGCAGCGCGCCTTTCGGGATCTTGCCGCCGAGGCGCGAGAATTTCTGCGGGTTGCGCAGGAATTCGACGATCTCTTCCAGTTCTTCCTTGGCCTCGTCGATGCCGGCGACATCGTCGAAGGTCACCCGGCCGTGCTTTTCGGTCAGCAGCTTGGCGCGCGACTTGCCGAAGCCCATGGCCCCGCCTTTGCCGCCGCCCTGCATGCGGTTCATGAAGAAGATCCACACGCCGATCAGCAGGATGAAGGGCAGCCAGACGCCCAAGAGCGACATGAAGCCCGACTGCTGCTGGCGCTCGACCTTGACCTCGACGCCCTTGTCGATCAGCCGGTCGGCGATTTCCTCGCCCTGCGGACGGACGGTGGCATATTGCTTGCCGTCCTTGCCGAGAATGCCGATCGTCTCGCCGTCGATGGTGACGGAGGAAACCTCGTCCTTGTCCACCCGCTCGATGAACTCGGAATAGCTGATCTGGCGGCTGTTCATCTGGGAAGATCCGTCGCTGAACAGGTTGAACAGCGCCAGGATCATCAGAAACAGCACGACCCAGAAGGCGATATTGCGCGCGTTGCCCAAAGGCAGGTCCTCCGCGGGTAAACAGGCTTTCGAGTGAAAATAGGGATTCCCGCGTCAGGTTCAATGCACATAGAGCATGGCGCGGAATTCCGGCAGGCCGCGCAGCGGTGTCGCGGCGATGCCGGGGGCGGGTTGCAGCAGCGGCGCGGCCAGCAGGGCCTGATCCTGCCAGATGCCGGGGGTTGCGGCAGCCTCGTCGCGCGTCAGGCCCGAATCGCGCCAGCCGAGGCCGGAGAGCGGAGCGTGGCCCAGCGCGCGGACCTGCTGGCCCGGTTGCAGGCCGGTGACGCGCCAGCGGCCGTCCCAAAGCGCCGGATCGCCGGCGACGGGGGCGGCGCGCAGGCTGGCGGCGGGTTCGCGGATCAGGTGCAGCCAGCCGGCACGGCTCCGGGCGATGACGCCCTCCAGCGTGACCTGCCGGCCCTGCGCCAGTTCCGCCAGCGCGTGCTGCACCGGCGCGCGGCGCGGCGGATAGCCGGCGCCCGAGACAAAGCGCAGCCCTGCGACAAGAAGTCGCCGGCGGATCTCGGCCGGGGCGGCCAGGAAGGCGGGCAGCGGCAGGTCCAGCCCGCCGGCGCGGGACTGCGCGCCCTGCGCCGCCTCGGCCGCGTAATGCGCCAGCGCGTCGCGGGCCATGCCGAGATTCTGCAGCGATTGCGCCAGTTGCGGCAGCGGCAGGTCCAGCCCGGTCATGGCCTTGCGCAGGCGGACGCGGTGGAAATCGTCACGCTCGTTCGAGGGGTCGTCGATCCAGCCGATGCCGCGCGCCGCCAGCCAGTCGCGCAGTTCCGCGCGCGAGATCGTCAGCAACGGCCGCAGCCAGAGCGCGCCTTCGGCCTCGCGCCGGTCGGCCATGCCGCAAAGCCCGTCCAGCCCGGCGCCGCGCGCCAGCCGCATCAGCAGCGTCTCGGCCTGGTCGTCCAGCGTATGGCCCAGAAGCACGGCGGAAAGCCCGTGCCGCCGCGCCCAATCGGCCAGCAGGCGCAGCCGGGCGTCGCGCGCGGCGCCCATCAGGTTGCCGCCACCTTGGCGGTGCCAAACCAAGGTCTCATGCGGGATGCCAAGCGCCGCAGCGCCTTGGCCGGCGCGGCGCGCCTCATCGGCGGAACCGGGGCGCAGGCCGTGGTCGACCGTCGCCGCCATCAGCCGCGCTCGGCCCCAGCCCTGCGCCAGATGCATCAGCGCGGTGGAATCGCCGCCGCCCGACAGGGCGATGCCCAAGCTAGGCAAGGCGCCGGCCAGCCGGTCCAGCGCGGCATGGGCGCGGTGCTCGACCGTGCCCGGCTCAGCCGCCATCCGCCAGGTCCGCGGCCGCCTCGGGGTCCATGTCCTCGACCGCCTGGTCGGCGGCGCCCTCGATCAGCGCCTCGCAACCGGATTCGGCCATGCGCTTCTCGGCCTCGGCCGCCTGCGGCGCCGAGGGGAAGCGGCTGGTGATTTCCTGAAGATAATAGCAGCCCTCGGCCGGCCCGCCCTTGGCGGACATGGCCCGCGACAGGCCCAGCAGCGCATCCGGCGCCTGCGGCCCATCCGGGTTGGCGGCGAAACTTTCCAGCCAGGCGATGCCGGCGCCGTCCAGGTCGCCGGCGGAATCCAGCGCCGCCCCGCGCAGGAACAGCGCCTCGGCGGTCAGCGGACCGCCGGCATGGGTCTTGGCGACGGCCGCGAAGAGGTCCGCAGCACGGCGAAAGTCACCTTGACCGAGCACCTCCCGAGCCCGGTCGAAATCGGCCTTTTCCGCCGCGGTGGCGGCCCCGGCCGAGGGGGTCCTGGCGGGCGCGAGCGCCCCCTGCTGGTCCGAGGACGGCAGGGACGATCCGCCCTGCTCGCCCAGCGTCGGCGTGGTCAGGCTGCCCAGGTCGCAGCCCTCCTCCATCTCGCACAGGCGGAACTCGATGTCGCCGATGCGGGTGGTGCCATCCCGGACCACGCGGTCGATGCGGTTCTGCAACTGCTCGGTCTGGCCGGTCAGCTGCGCCAGCCGCGCCTCCATCGCGTTCATGCGGTCGATGGCGCTGTCGCCGCCCGCCGCAGCAAAGCCGGCCTGGCCCGAGGCGACCAGCTGGCCGCGCAGACCCTGCAGATCGGCCGAAAGCTGGTTCAGCTCGGCCCGGATATCGGCCAGGGTCTGCGCGTCCTGCGCCGCCACCGGCAGCGCCGCCAGCGCGAAGCCGGCCGCAAGAAGCAAGCGGCGCATCACATGCCCACCCCGGGGCTGACCACCGTCACGGCGCGGCGGTTCTTGGTGAAGCAGTCCTCGGTCGAGCAGATCGCCAGCGGCCGTTCCTTGCCATAGCTGACGGTGCGGATGCGGCCGGGCTGCACGCCTTGCGAGATCAGGTATTCCTGCACCGAATTCGCCCGCCGCGCGCCCAGCGCGAGGTTGTATTCGCGGGTGCCCTGTTCGTCCGCATGGCCCTCGATCAGGGCCGAGAAGCCGGCGTTCTGGTTCAGCCAGCCGGCCTGGTTGGCCAGCGTGGTGCGGGCCTCGGGCGTCAGCGTCGACTGGTCCAGCGGGAACAGCACCGTATCGCCCGCCGTCGCCTTGAAATGCTCGGCCGTGCCGGGCAGCGCCGAGGCGCCGACCCCGCCCGGGCCGCCGGCCCCGGCATAGGGGTCCTGCACCTGCATGTCCTGCGCCGGCCGGGCACAGGCCGCCAGCGCGAGAACGGCACCGATTGCGGCAATCTTGAGGAAAGTTTTCATGATCCTGTCCATCTTACGCGCTTAGGGCAGCAACGGACCCCAATCGGGGTCCGATGCCGCGCCACTGATCTCGACCGGGCGCATGTTGCGCCCGGTGATGTCCACCGAATGCAGCCGGGGCTGGCCATTGCCGCCCGGCGTCACGCGGGTGAACATCACCACGCGGCCATTGGGGGCCCAAGTCGGGCCCTCGTCAAGGAACGATTCTGTCAGCATTTTCTCTTCCGAGCCATCGGTGCGCATGACGCCGATGTGGAACTTGCCGCCGACCTGCCGGGTAAAGGCGATCATGTCGCCGCGCGGCGACCAGACCGGCGTGCCATAGCGGCCGTCGCCGAAGCTGATCCGCTTCGGCTCGCCGCCGTTCGCGCCCATGACGTAAAGCTGCGGCGTGCCCGAGCGGTCGCTTTCGAAGACGATCTGCTTGCCGTCCGGGCTGTAGCTGGGCGAGGTCTCGATCGAGGGCGCGTTGGTCAGCGCCCGCTGCGCGCCCGAAGCCGCGTCCATCTGGTAGATGTCGGTATTGCCGCCCTGCTCCAGCGAATAGACGATCCAGCGCCCGTCGGGCGAGAAGCGGGGCGAGAAGCTCATCGAGCCGTTGCCGCCGGCGGAAAGCTGGCGCGCGCCGAGGCTGTTCACGTCCATCAGCATGGCCTGCGGGAAGCCGGTCGCATAGCTGGTGTAAAGCAGCCGCGAGCCGTCGGGCGAGAAGCGCGGCTTCAGCACCAGCGCGGAATCGTCGGTCAGCCATTTCACGTTGGCGCCGTCGTAATCCATGATGCCGATGCGCTTCCTGCGGGCGTCCTTGGGCCCGCTTTCCTGCACGAAGGCGACGCGGCTGTCGAAATAGGGCCCCTCGCCGGTCAGGCGGGAATAGACCTGGTCGGCGGCCTTGTGCGCCGCGCGGCGCCAGTTGCCGGTCGCGGCGTCGAACTGCATGCCGTCGCCCAGCGGCTGGCCGGCGAAGACGTCGAACAGGCGAAACTTGACGATGACCTTGCCGCCCTCGACCCGGACGGCGCCGGTGATCAGGGCCTGGGCATTGATCGCCTTCCAGTCCTCATAGCTGACCGGCGCGTCGAAGCTTTCGGGCCGCGCGATATGGGCCGAGGCCGGGATCTCGCGGAAAAGGCCGGTGCCGGTCAGGTCGGCGGCGATCAGCTTTTGCACCTGGCCCAGGTATTCGCCGGCGCCGCCCTCGTCGTGGAAGGCCGCGATGGCGAAGGGCATCGGCTCGATCACCCCGTCGGTGATCTCGATCCGCAGGGGACCGTCCTGCGCCAGGACCGGCGCGGCAAGCCCAAGGCCGGCAAGGGCCAGGACGGAAGTCAGAAGAAATTGTCGCAACATGAATCGCCCTCGTAAGGTCTTGGTTGCAGGATAGAGTGTCGCGGGCGGGGATGCCATGTCACTTGACCCGCGCCCCGCCGCTGGCGTTGAAGTCGATGATGACATCCTTCCAGCGGTTGTATTTTTCCGGCGGCAGCTTGTAGCCGCCCTTCTCGCACATCAGGATCGCCCGGCGCGCGGCCTCATAGGCCTGTTTCGCCGCCGCGTCCGAGCCGCCATCATGTCCGATCATCCGCAGCGAGCCCTTCTCGACCGTGCCGTCCGGCGCCATCGAGAATTGCACCGACACCGTGGTCCGGCTGGCCTCGGTCGAAAGCGAGCCGCGGTTCCAGCACTGTTCGACCGCGACGCGGAAGCCGTCCTTCTCGCCCTGGCTCAGCGGCGGGCCGCTGGCGGCGGCGCCTCCGCCGCCCGAACCGGCCGAGCCCTCGCCCTTCTTCTGCGCCTCGGCCAGGGCCTTCTTGGCGGCCTCCGCGGCCTTGCGCTCGGCCTCGGCCTTTTCCTTGGCCTTGGCCTCTGCCGCGGCTTCGGCGGCAGCCTTCCTGGCTGCGGCGGCTTTCTCGGCGGCGGCCTTTTCCTCGGCCTCCTTCCTGGCCTTGGCCTCGGCGGCCTTCTTCTCGGCGGCGGCTTTCTCGGCCTTCTCGGCAGCCTCCTGCTCGGCGGCCTTTTCGGCGGCGGCGCGGCGGGCGGCATCGGCCTTGCGTTCTGCGGCCTTGCGTTCCGCGGCCTTCTGCTCGGCGGCCTTTTCGGCAGCGGCGACCTTCTGCTCGGCGGCTTCTGCCTCGGCCTTCGCCTCGGCCTCGCGGCGGGCGCGTTTCTTGGCCTGGCTGGCCTTGCGGGCGGCATCGGCTTCGGCCTCGCGCGCCTCGGCTTCGCGGCGCTCGTCCCTGGCGCGTTCCTCGGCGGCGCGGCGGGCGGCGTCCTGCTGCGCCCTCTTGGCAGCGGCCTGTTCGGCGGCGGCTTCCGCGGCCTCGCGGGCCAGCACCGCCTCGCGCTGGCGGGCGGCCTCGGCGCTGGCACGGCGGGCCTGCACGGCCTCGGCCAAGCCCTCGGGACGACCGCGCGGGCGCGCCGATTCCACCGGAGCCTGGGCCGAGCGCTGCGGGATCGGCGCCGGCGATTGCGCGGGATTGCGCACCGGATCGGGGCGGTCGGCGGGCTGCGGCAGGGCGGCCAGCTCGACGGCATTGTCGGGCTGGGCCGGCTGCGGCGCGTCGGTCGCGGCGGCGACCGGCCGGGCGGCACCCTGGAAATCCGACAGGTCCGGCCGCGCCTCGGGCCGGTCCGCGGGCGTGGCCAGATCGGCCGCCTGCCCGTCCGGGCTGGGCGGGCTCACGGCCTCGACCGCGCCGGGGCGGTTTTCGTCGGCGGGCGCGCGCGGCTGGGCCGGGGTGGTCGAGGCGGTGTCGCTGACCGGGCCGTGGCCTGCGGCAGCGGCGGCCAGCGACTGGAATTCGGCATCGGTCATGGTCGCGACCTCGGCCATGCGCACGGCTTCCAGCGGCTGCGGCCGGAACAGCGCGCCGCCGACCAGCGCCGCGCCCAGAAGCGAGGCATGCGCCACGCCCGAGACCCAGTAGCCGATGCGATCCGCGCGTTCCATGGGCTCAGCCATTCCCGCCCGCGCCGGCGCCCGCGTCCATGCGCGGCCCGCCGGCATCGGTGACCAGCACGATATTGTTGAAGCCGGCGGCGTTCAGCGCGCCCATGACCTGCATGACGCGGGCATAGGGAATGGCGCCGTCGGCACGCAGGTAGATCTTGTCGCTCTGCCGTTCCTCGGCCACGGCGCGCAGGCGCGACACCAGCTCGTCCTCGGGCACTTCCGAAGTCATGACCAGGATCGGCCCCTCGGGCGTGATCGAGACCGCGAGCGGCTCCTCGGGCTCGGCCGGCACCGCCTGGGCGGCGGTCTTGGGCAGCTCCAGCGGCACGCCCACGGTCAGAAGCGGCGCCGCGACCATGAAGATGATCAAGAGCACCAGCATCACGTCCACGAAAGGCGTGACGTTGATTTCCGCCATCGGCTGGCTGCGGGCGCGGCCCCGGCCCTTGCGTCCGCGCTTGACGACCCCGGCGCCCATCTATTCGTCGTCCAGCTGGCGCGACAGGATGGTCGAGAACTCGTCCGCGAAGGATTCGTAATTCCCGGTGATGCGGTCGCTGTCGGTGCTGAGCTTGTTGTAGAAGATCACCGCAGGAATGGCCGCGAGCAGGCCCAGCGCGGTCGCGACCAGCGCCTCGGCGATCCCGGGCGCCACCACGGCGAGCGAGGTGTTCTGCGAAATCGCGATCTCCTCGAAGGCGGTCTTGATGCCCCAGACGGTGCCGAACAGCCCGATGAAGGGCGCGGTCGAGCCGACGGTGGCAAGGAAAGGCAGTCCGCCGGTCAGCCGGTCGTTCTCGCGGTTGATCGCCACGTTCATGGCGCGGTCGATGCGCGCGGTGGCGCCGGCGATCAGATTGCCGTCGTCGCGGTGGCTGCGGCGCCATTCGGTCATGCCGGCGGAAAAGATCCGCTCGGCTGCGCCCGAGGGCGTGTCGCCGATGCGGTCGTAGAGATCCTCGAGCGGCTGGCCGGACCAGAAGGCGCGGTCGAAACGGTCGGCGTCGCGCCGGGCGGCGGCATAGGTGATGAATTTCTGGATAATGATCGACCAGGCCCAGAACGAGGCCAGGATCAGGATCACCATGACGATCTGCACGGTCAGCGAGGCGCGTGCGAACAGCGCGATCAGCGAGAAATCGACCGGCTGCCCGGCTCCGGCGAGTTGTTCCATGGAATGTGGCCTGTCCTTTGGGCCGCTGCGGCGCGGCTTCTGCCTTGGGCAAGTAGCAGAAGCCTGCCTGCGGCAAAACCCTGCCGGTGTCAAATCTGCGTCAAGTGCCGCAGGGGCTGGCGCGCGGCCCCCGGGCCGCATTGACCGGCGCGCGCGATCTGGCTAGCACGGCATCTGGCGGCATCTTGCCGCCCCGCATGGATATTAGCGCAGAATTTACAGCTTCGCGGCATGAACCGGCATGCGGCCGCGACCCGGTCGCCGCCACCATCGCCAACCGGAACGGAGGCCCGGCATGCAACCGACATCATCCCGTCCCTCGGGCAGGGCGTTTTCCCAGACCTACCGCATCTATTACGCCGATACCGATGCCGGCGGCATCGTCTATCACGCCCGCTACCTGGAATTCGCCGAGCGCAGCCGGGCCGAGATGCTGCGCCAGGTCGGCCACCCGCTGGTCGGCCCGGCGGGCGAGCAATTTGTGGCCCGGGCGGCGGCGCTGTCCTGGCAGAAGCCGGCGCGGCTGGACGACCTGATCACCTGCGAGACTTCGGTGATGCATGCGCGCGGCGCCAGCATCCGCATCCGCCACGCCTTCTTCCGGGGGGACGAGGCGCTGGTCGAGATCCAGATCGACCTCGTCCACGTCAACAGCGCGATGCGGCCGACGCGGGTGCCCGACGCGCTGCGCGCGCGGCTGGCGCCGTTCCTGGAAAGCCCCGAACCCGGCGCCTAACGCTCGGTCGCGCCCTTGCCGGCGAGGATGCGGTCGCGGAACTTCTCGATCCGCGCCACCCGGGTCGCGGATTGCCGGGCCTGGTTCAGGTTGAAGAAATAGCTTCTCTGCCGCCCCGGGGTCAGGGCGTGAAAGGCCTCGGCCAGTTCCGCGTCAGCGTCCAGCGCCTCGGCCAGCTCGTCCGGCATCTCGATCCGGCTTTCCGGCTTCGGCGGCTTGGTCCCGGCCTCGGCGTGGTCCATCAGCTGCCGCAGATAGGCCCGGATCACCGGCGCCAGCGCCGCGACCTGCGCCGGATCGGTGAAGCGGATCGTGCCCGGCGTGGCGCTGTTCGGCCCCTGCGGCTCAAGCACGCCCTCGGTGTCGCGAAGCAGGCCCGGATTCATGAAGCTCAGCCGGAAATCGCCCCGCAGCGCCCCCAGGATCGCGATATTGCGCCCGGCATGCATATAGACCGGATGCGCCCATTTCACCGTCTCGGCCAAGCCCATCTCCTGGCAGAGCCGGCGCAATGCGACCAGCCCCTCGTTCCAGACCAGGGCCGAGCAATCCGGGGTTGCAAAGCGGGCACAGCGGCCGCAGCCCTTGGTGAAGAAATCCCCGACCTCGGTGATCATCGCCATGCGCCGTTCCTCCCTGCCCTGCGTGGATCCGCGCCAGGATCCGGCGCCGTCACAACATAGATCAGGATGGCCGCATTTCCATGCAGGACGCGGCGCGTCCCGCACGGCGCGCGCGGGCCCGAGCCTTACAGCCCCTTCGAGCGATAGGTGCTGGCCACGCGCTCGATGGCGACGATATAGGCGGCGACGCGCAGGTCGGTCACGTCGTTGCGGCTGTGCCACAGCTCGCGCATCGACTGATAGGCCGTCCGCATCGTGTCATCCAGCCCCGAGCGCACCAGCGCCAGCTCGTCCGAGCCGGTCAGGAACTTTTCCTTGAAATTCGGCTTCAGTTCCCAGCCCAGGCCCCGGTCGGCCGAAAGCCGTTCCAGTTCCGCCACCAGCAGGCGCGAGCGCGCCTCCTCGGCCCGGCGCTGCATGCGGCCGAAGCGGATATGCGACAGGTTCTTGACCCATTCGAAATAGCTGACCGTCACACCGCCCGCGTTGGCATACATGTCGGGGATGATCAGCACGCCCTTGTTGCGCAGGATCTCGTCCGCGCCGAAGGTGACCGGGCCGTTCGCGGCCTCGACGATCAGCCGGGCCTTGATGCGGTCGGCATTGCCGAGGTGGATCACCCCCTCCATCGCCGCCGGGATCAGGATGTCGCAGGCATGCTCCAGCACCGAGGCGCCGTCCTCGACATAGGTGGCATTGGGGAAGCCGCGCACGCCGCCTGTCTCGGCGATCCAGGTCTTCAGCGCCTCGATGTCGAGGCCGCGCTCGTCGATGACGGCGCCGTCGCGCTCGATCACTCCCACGACCTTGACGCCATCCTCCTCGGACAGGAACTTCGCGGCGTGATAGCCGACGTTGCCCAGGCCCTGGACCACGGCGGTCTTGCCCTCGAGCGCGCCCTCCAGGTTGGCCAGCGTCACGTCCTCCTTGTGGCGGAAGAATTCGTGCAGCGCGTATTGCACGCCGCGGCCCGTCGCCTCGACCCGGCCGCGGATGCCGCCCGAGTTCAGGGGCTTGCCGGTGACGCAGGCCTTGGCGTTGATGTCGGTGGTGTTCATGCGCGCATATTGGTCGACGATCCAGGCCATCTCGCGCTCGCCGGTGCCCATGTCGGGGGCGGGCACGTTCTGGGCCGGGTTGATCAGGTCGCGCTTGATCAGCTCATAGGCGAAGCGGCGGGTGATCTGCTCCAGCTCATGCACCTCCCATTGCCGCGGGTCGATGCAAAGCCCGCCCTTGGAGCCGCCGAAGGGGGTTTCCACCAGCGCGCATTTGTAGGTCATCAACGCGGCCAACGCCTCGACCTCGTCCTGGTGGACGGAAAGCGCATAGCGGATGCCGCCCTTGACTGGTTCCATATGTTCGGAATGGACCGAACGGTAGCCGGTGAAGGTCTCGATCTTGCCGCGCAGCCGGACACCGAAGCGCACGGTATAGGTCGAGTTGCAGACCCGGATCTTTTCGGCAAGACCCGGCGACAGGTCCATGTGCCGCACGGCACGCTGGAACATCAGGTCGACGGATTCGCGGAAGCTGGGCTCGCGGTCTAGGGGCATGGTCGGGGGTCTCCTGCGGCTGACGCCTTGGCGTTCCGTCCAGCATAGCGCCGGATCGGTGTTTGTGGCCAAGGATTTAGAGGCAGTGCTTCGGAAAGGCCAATGCCGATCGGGGCTTGGTCATTCCGTTTGCGCATAGATTAATGCGATGACGTTCCGGCCGCGGGGCCGGGGGCCGCCCTGCGGGGGCGGTTTCCAGAGCCTTGAGCACGATGTTGTCGAGCATCGCGTCCGCCAGCAGGCGCTTCAGTCTGCCGTTCTCGTCCTCCAGCGCCCAGCCTTTGGGCGTCGGACACGTCCATGCTGGCCTGCTGACTGTTTCGTGGACAGCGAGTTAAGCCAGCATAGCGCTTGCCTCGAACTCCATGGGGTTGAGATAGCCCAGTTTCGAATGACCTTTGCGCGGGTTGTAGAAGAGAGGTGGTTCGATTGATCTGAACAGGTTCTGGGCGATTTCCAAGTGGTTTTCTGCCTCGGTTATGCCGCTGCCGCTTCGGGCATTGGCGGGGTGAAGTAGGCCTGATCGGGCGTTTTCCCGTCAAGCGATGAATGCGGACGGCGGCTGTTGTAAAAGCCGAGATAGCGGCCGATCCCGGCGCGGGGCTCAGACACGCTGGCATAGGCCCGCAGGTAGACCTCCTCGTATTTGACCGTCCGCCACAGACGCTCGACGAAGACGTTGTCGCGCCAGGCGCCTTTGCCATCCATGTGGACTTGATCTCTCGGGCGGCCAGAACCTTGATGAAGTCGATGGACGTAAACTGGCTTCCCTGAGCCGTGTTGAATAGCTCGGGCGTGCCGTGACGTGCCAGTACCTCCGCGACGGCTTCCTTGCAGAACTCGGCCTCCAGCGTGATCGACACCCGGCATGCCAGGACACGGCTTCGGTGAACCAGTCGAGCACGGCAGCCAGATAGATGAACCCGCGGGCCATGGGAATGTAGGTGATGTCCATCGCCCAGACCTGATTGGGGCGGGTGATCGGCAGCTTCCTGAGCAGATAGGGGTAGATCTTGTGCCCCCGGCGCTGGCTTCGAGGTGTTAGGTCGGGTAGAGCGCCTCGATGCCCATGCGCTTCATCAGCGTGGCAACGTGCAGCCGCCCGACCTTGAACCCTTCCTGGATCAGCAGGCCCTGCAGCATCCGGCTGCCCGCGAAGGGGAATTCCATGTGCAGCTTGTCGATGCGGTGCATCAGCTTCAGGTCCGCGTCCGACACCGGGCGGGGCTTGTAGTAGACGCTGCCCCGGCTGATCCCCAGCACGATGGCCTGTCGGCTGACGCTCAGCTTGGCCGAGGGATCGATCATCTTTTTGCGCTCGGCAACAGACCCGCCTTGCCGAGCGCGCCGGACAAAAAATCGTTCTCCAGCGTCAGCTCTCCGATCTTTGCATGCAGGGTCTTCACATCGACGATCGGTTCTGGCTCAGCTTTCGCGGCTTCGCCGAACACCCCGGTCGCGCCCTCGAGCAGCTGGTCACGCCACTGCTTGATCTGGTTCGGATGCACGTCGAAATCCTGCGCCAGCTCGATCAGCGTCTTCTCGCCCTTGATCGCAGCTGCCGCCACTTTCGCCTTGAAGGCCGGGTGTGGTTCCGGCGCGGTCGTCTTCCCATGGTCTTCTCCTCGCTCGCAACATCATGCTGCCCAATCGCCGGGAAATTGATCCACTGGATCAATTTCTGGCCCGGCTCATACGCGGAAAATCCACTTATCCCGGCTGTTCAGATTTCCGGAGCCACCTCTCTCCCGATGCCGCCCTATGCTTTCATGTGAAGATCGAGGGAGATACCCTCAACGGGGATTCCAGTGACCTTCGATATTTCAGTGCGAGCATTATCGAGGATCTCAGAAACGGACAAAGAGCGAGGCTTTACCTGATCTTCGACATGCGGAAGATCAACAGCATCATCGTCAACATCCAGCGGGTAGCTTGCGATCAAATTCGCGGTGGTAGCAAAACCCGAGCCGACGTGGGCAGTTTGAGTGCCATCGCACTTGTCGATACAAATTCACATACCGAAATTATCGGT
>LN899545.1_pt4 | contig 136481 bp, 121 predicted proteins | sample 1252501 | NCBI scaffold set LN899544.1 | reverse complement strand
CTTGTCGGAGTCATAGCCGCGATCGGCCAGCAGGATGCAAGGCTCCGGCAGGTTGTCGTCCATGACCAGATCAAAGCCCAGGTAGTCCGATGTCTGGCCCGGCGTGATGTCCGACCTCATTGGCAGCCCGGCAGCATTGACGCGCAGGTGGACCTTGGTCGTGAAACCACCTCTTGAACGGCCAAAACCCTGTCTTGGAGTCCCCCTTTTGCGCCCGCTGCCTGATGATGGGCGCGGATCACGGTGCTGTCGATCATCTGGAGCGCATCCGGCACGATCCGACTTTCGTTCAGCGCTTCGAGGATCTGCTCCCACAACCCCGCCAGGGTCCAGCGCCGGAACTGGCGGTAGACACTGGACCACTTCCCGAACTCTTCTGGGAGGTCGCGCCAAGGAGAGCCGGTCCGCGCGATCCAGAAAATCCCATCAAGAACAAGGCGGTGATTTGCGGGCTTGCGCCCGTTCGGGGCGCGCACGGCCAGAATGAAGCGCTCATGAAACGCCCATTCCTCGTCCGACATCAGGTCTCGTGCCAAGCTGGTCTCCATTGCAGGTACCAGCTTGAATCACGATCAGGCCACCCTGTGAATCCCTTTTGTCAACACCACCTAGCGATACATGCCGCTCACCCTCCGAGGCAACATTCAGCCTCTGGCTGTTCAGCATGACCGAGACCGAGCTTGCCAGCATCGCCGCCGCTGCCAGTGCCGGGCCGATCAGGCCGAAGGCGGCGGCGGGCAGCATCAGCGCGTTATAGACCAGCGCCAGCGCGAGGTTCTGCCGCGCGATCCAGCCGGTGCGGCGCGACAGCGCGATGGCCTCGGCCACGCGCGTCAGCCCGCCCGACATCACGACCACCGCCGCCGTTTGCGCCGCCGCCGAATGCGCCTCGGCCACCGAGATGCCGCAATCGGCGGCGGCAAGCGCGGGTCCGTCGTTCACCCCGTCGCCGACGAAGGCCACCGGGCGCGGCAAGCCGCGCAGCAGGTCCGCCTTTCCCGCCGGGGTGCAGTCATGCGATACCGCCTCCGCCGGCAACCCCAGCCGGGCGGCGAGCGCCAGCGCCGCAGGCGCGCCGTCGCCGGTGGCCATGTGCAGGGCGATGCCCCGCGCCCGCAGGTCCGCCACGACCCCCGCTGCCTCGGGGCGCGGCGTATCGGCCAGCGCGATCCGCCCGACCTCACGCCAGTCGCGCCGGACGGTCAGCCATGTGCGCCCCAATGCGTCGGGCTGCCCGGCAGAGCCGACCTCGACAAGACGCCCGGCCGTATCTTCGGCCTCGGCGCCGCGCGGCAGGCGCTGGCCACCCGGCCCGGCCTCGCCGCCATGGGCGGCGACGATGGCACGGGCGATGGGATGGCTGATCCCGGTCTCGGCCAGAGCGGCCAGTTCCAGCAGTTGCGCATTGTCGAAGCCCGCAGCCGGGCGCAATTCCGCCACCTGCGGACGGCCCGTGGTCAGCGTGCCGGTCTTGTCGAAGACGATGGCGCGCAGATGGCCCAGCACCGCGAAGGCGTCGGGATCGCGCAGCCGCATTCCCCGTGCGGCGGCGGTCTGCGCCGCCCGCATCTGCGCCAGCGGCAGGGCGATGGACAGGGCGCAGGGGCAGGCCGCGACCAGCAGCGTCAGCCCGCGCATCAGCGCCGCCTCGGGTCCCGACCCAAGGCCATAGGCCAGCAGCGCGGTCAGCGCCGCCAGTGCGGGGATCGCCAGCGACAGCCGCCCCGCCCAGCGGTCCGGGGCGGTCGGTCGCGTGCCGCGCCGGGCGATCTCCAGCGCGATGGCACCGCCCATGCGGTCGATCTCGCGATCCCCGAAGCGGCGCTCCACCCGCAGTACCAGGCGGCGGCCGAGGTTCAGCGCGCCCGCCTCGATCCGGTCGCCCGGCCGGACCGCGACCAGCGCGGATTCGCCGGTCAGGACGGCGCGGCTGATATCGCTTTCGCCCGACAGCACCACCCCGTCCATACCGACCGGTGCGCCCGCATCGACGGCGACGAGGCTGCCGACGGGGATCCCGGCGCAGGGCCGTTCCCGCCAGCCGGCACCGGTTTCGACCAGCGCGGTCTCGGGCGTGGCCTCCTCCATCGCGCGCAGGGCATCGACGGCGCTGCGCCGGGTCGCGGTATCGACCAGCCGCCCCAACAGCAGCAGCGTGATCAGCATGGTGGCGGTGTCGAACCAGACCTCGGCCCGGCCCTGCGCCAAGGACCAGACCGACACCGCGCAGGCGGCCAGCGCGCCAAGGCTGATCAGCAGGTCCATCCCCGGCGCGCGCAGCAGGACCGAGCGCCAGCCCATCCACAGGATGCCCGACCCGGCCCAGAACACCACCGGCAGCGCGAAAACCCAGGAGGCGAAGGCCAGCCACCAGGCCACGCCCGGCGGCAGCACGGTGAAATAGATCACCAGCGCCGGAACCATCGACCACATGCCGGCGAAGATGGCCACGGCAAGGCGGATGCCGAGGCGGTGCAGATCGCGCCCCATCGCGGCGGAAATCTCTTCGGGGCGGTGGCGGGCGGCCATGCGATAGCCCGCCTTCGCGACCGCCGCCGCCAGAACCTCGCGGCTGGCCCGGCTTTCGTCCCAGTCGATGAGTGCCGAGGCGGTCAGGTAATGCACCCCCGCTGCCCGGACGCCGGGCAGCGCCCTGAGCCGCCCCTCCAGCCCGCGCGCGCAACCCGCGCAGGCCAGCCCGTCGATGCCGAACAGCTGCCGGGTCATTCGAGCGGCGTCGGGCCGACGGGAAGCTCGGGCGCTCCGACGGGCCGTTCGGGATCCGGAGTGCCGACACCAAGAAGCACGCCATCCACCTTCTGACCGTAATAGATCTGATCCCCGTCATGGAAGCGCTGGCGGGTTTCCTCGATGGTCATGTCGCCCTGCCGCGCATCTTTCGGGCGCTCGTGACTGTTGACGAAGGCGGCCACGTCCCAGGCGTCCTGGTCGCTCAGCTTGCCGGGCTGCGACAGGGGCATGTTGTTCTTGACAAAGGCCGCCGCCGTATCGATCCGCGCCATGCCCGCGCCCCAGTTATAGCTGTTCGGGCCCCAGAGCGGCGGAAAGACGATGCGACCGTTGGCATCGGTCTGGCCATGCCCGTCTGGGCCGTGGCAGACGGCGCAATTGGCGGCAAAGACCCCGGCCCCGCGCTCGGGCGAATAGCCCAGGTCGGTCTTGGCCACCTTGCCAAAGCCGTTCCCGTCCATCGGCACATTGGTCGGCGCGCCGGTGGCAAGCCAGTAGAAATAGCTTTCGAGGTCGCGATAGACGTCGCTGCCATGCGGCGGCGGGCCACCCGCCACCGAGTGCTGGGCATTCATCGAGAAGGTGAAGCAGCCCATCACCCGGTCTTCCATGGTGTTGATCTGGTCGTTCTTCTTGCGATACATCGGATAGCGCGTCCAGGCCGCCCACATCGGCGCCGACAACGGCTGGCGCCCGCCGTCCAGGTGACAGTTCGAGCAGGCCAGCCCGTTGCCGACATATTCCCCGGCATTGGTCGAGGTGTTCATGAAGATGTCCCGGCCCCGTTTGACCGCCTCGCCGAAGGGGCTGTCGGGGATATCCGCATCGGAGGGCGGCTGGAAATAGTCGCTCTGCGTCATGTTCTCGACCGTCTCGCGCCCGCTGATCCAGCCGGGCACCCAGCCGCTTTCCAGCGCCAGCGCGCCCAGGGCGACCAGCGCCAACCCGCCGCCCGCCGCAAGGATCAGCCGTTTCGCGCTGCGGCCCTGGCCCGCATCCTCTTGATGTTCAGAGCTCATCCCCGCCCCCTTCGATCCTTGCCATCGCCTTCTGCTCGACCGCCGGAACGGCCGGAAGCGAGGCGAGATAGTCCGCGACCGCGCGGCGGTCGGATTCCGGCAGCGCCCTGGAGATGCGGTCCATCAGCCCCAGCGGCGAATTGTTGCGATGCCCGCCCGCCCACGCGGCCAGCTGGCTGGCCAGATAGGCGGGCTGCTGCGCCGCCAGTGCCGGGAAATCCGCCCCGACACCAAAGCCCGACGGGCCATGGCAGCTGAAGCAGGCCGGAACACCCAGGCTCCAGTCGCCTTGCAGCGCGATCCGTTCGCCCCGCGCCAGATCGCCGCCAAGCGCGGGCCGCGCGGTCGAATCCACGCGCAGGCCCGCGTAATAGGTGGCTACTCCCTCGATCTCGAAGTCGCTCAACTCCTTCGCGACAAAGCTCATTTGCTCGTTCTGGCGCTCGCCCGCGCGGAAATCCCGCAGCTGCTTGACGATATAGCCCTGCGACAGCCCGGCAAGGCGCGGCGTGCTCTCGGCCCCCTGCCCCAGCCCGCCGTGGCAGCTGGCACAGGACCAGACATCGCCCTTGCCGGCGAAGATCAGGTCCGAGATCGCGGGATCCGGCCCGGCCTGCGCCATCGCCGGCATGGCGGGCTGCGTGGGCAGGCCCGGCACCAGCCCGGCCAGTTCCGCGCCACCCTGCCAACTGCCGCTGCCCGCATGGGCATCGCGCAGTTCCCCGACCTGATCGCGTCCCAGCGTGGCATCGGCGCCGCCGAAGCGGCCCGCGACGTAAGAGGCAAGCTGCGCCACCTCGTCGTCGTCCAGCGCGGCGGCAAAGCTGGGCATGTGGCCGTCGAAGGTAAAGCCCTTGACCCGGATCGGCCCGTCGATGCCGCGCAGCATGATCTGCGCCACGACCTCGGGCCCGGCCTTGGCGAATTCCGAATCCTGCAGGGGTGGCACCGCCAGCCTGACACCGACGCCGTTCGGCTGGTGGCAGGTCGAGCAATTGGCCAGGAACAGCGCCGCGCCGCCCTCGGGCGCGTCATGGGCCGCGACCTCGTCGGCCGCGCGTTCCCCTTGCGCCACGCTATAGCTGCTCTGATCCTGGAACAGCAGCGCGGTGCCCCAGACGCCCAGGGCCAGCGCGATCCAGATCACCAGCAGCGGCACACGGTTATGGCTTTCCCAAGGCTCGAAATCCTCGCCCGGCTTCACGTTCCTGCTTGCGGTCTGCTTGCTGGTCCTGGTCACGATCCGCTCTCCTTGCGGGCATAGCCGTCGTCGCGCAGGGCGTCCTCGGGGATCGGATAGGTCCGGTCCAGCGCCAGCAGATAGGCGGTCAGGTCCAGCGCCTCGGGCCGGGCGACGACGACGCCGCTCTCGGGGCCGAAGCCCTCGGGCAGCACGACCACCGTATCCTCGGGCCCGGCTTCCGCCTTTTCCTCGAACAGATAGGGATAGGCCGGCATGATCGACCAGCCGAAGATCGCGCGCGGCTGATAGAGATGGGTCAGGTGCCAGCTTTCCGAGGGCAGCCGCACGCCCACGTTCAGCAGGTCCGGCCCGGTGCGCATGGTGCCAAGCTGGTGCGGCCGGTCGAAGACGTAATCGCCCGCGACCGAGGGACGGCCCCAGCCCCGTTCCACATCCGGGGCTTGATCGGGCGAGCGCGGCTGCTGGCTGTGGCAATAGACGCAGCCGAGGCTGACATATTGCTTGCGGCCACGGCTCTCCTGCTCGGAATAGGGGCGCAGCCCCTCGGGGACGGTGCGCTGCGCCATCTGGATGCCGGGCGCGATGACCAGCATCAGCGTCGCGAACGCCAAGATGCCGAAGGCGATGAGGACAAGGGGAAGGTAGCGGTTCATTCTGCTGCCACCGCGCTTTGGGCGATCGCGCGCGGCTTGCGCAGGATGCCGATGACGTTGATTGCGAAAAGGATATGGCCCAGCGTCATCATCGTGCCGCCGACCGAGCGGGCCTCGAGCCAAGGCTTGGTCAGGATCACGCTTTCCGCAAAGCTGCGGGTCGCGTCCAGCATGGCCAGCCCTTGCAGCAGGCCGCCGATGGTCAGCGCGAAGAAGTAGATCGCAAAGCCCAGGACCACCAGCCAGAAATGCAGCCGGATCAGGCCGGGATGGGCGAAGTCGCGCCCCACCATGCGCGGCATGATGTGATAGGCCGCGCCGAACATCACGATGGAGACGAAGGCATAGGCGCCCAGATGCGCGTGACCGACGGTGTAATGGGTGAAATGGGTGATGGTGTTGACCGAGCGCAGCGCCTCGATCGAGCCCTGGAACGAGGCCAGCGTATACATCACCGCCCCGAACGAGATGAAGCGCAGCGGCAGCGATTCCTTCAGCGCCCACAGGTTGCGCGCGACGGTGACATGCTGGTTGATCGCCACCGCGATCACCGGGATGAACATCATCACCGAATGCACCACCGACAGCGTGACCACCCAGGTCGGCAGCGGCCCGCCGATCAGGTGGTGGATGCCGACCTGACTGTAGAACAGCGCCAGCCCCCAGAAGCCGATCAGCGACAGCGAATAGGAATAGATCGGCTTGCCGATGATCTTGGGGATGAAGTAATAGGCCGTCCCCACCCCCAGCGGCGTCAGCCACAGGCCCAGCACGTTATGGGCGAACCACCAGTTCACCGTCGCCTCTTCGACCCCGTAATGGATGCCGGGCAGGTTGGCGATGAAGAACAGGCAGGGAAACCAGACCATCGCGGCCAGGAAATACCAGCCGGTGACATAGATATGGTCCACCTCACGCGCGCGGGCGGTCTTGACCAGCGGCACCACGAAGAAAACGCCGGCCAGCACCAGCAGCGTGTCGAGCTGCCAGGGAAATTCCAGCCATTCCTCGCCATCGGTCCAGCCCTGCGAGAAGGCCAGCGCGCCCAGCGCCACGCCGATGTTCCAGATCCAGAAGCCGATCACCGGCAGCTGCGGCGCGCGCAGCGGCGTGCGGAAGATGCGCGGCAGGATCCAGAACATGCAGGCGATGCCGATCTGCGACAGCCAGCCATAGGCGACCAGGTTCAGATGCAGCGCCCGCATCCGCCCGAAGGTCAGCGGCGCCGCCTGATTCAGCCAGTCGGGCCAGTGCAGCTTCAGCGAGGCGATGACCCCGAAGGTCGAGCCCAGCACCAGCCAGAAAATCGCCCCCAGGATCAACAGCCGCACGGGCCGGGCCGAGACCCTGTCGATGCCGGTCGTGTCGAACAGATGGGTGCCGTCCGTATCGGGCCCGTCCGCGCCGCCCTTGCCGAAGACCGTCGCGGCATGGGCGCGGTCCAGCGCGAACTGCCTCGTGGCGATGGCCCAGATGAGAAAACTCAGGGCCAATAGCGAAACGACAAAGCTCAGGCCCAGCAAAAGGCCCATCGTGATCGGCATGTCTCCCCCCGTGCGTGCCGGTGAATCCGTGGCGGGTCGGGAGCGGCCGGTCAGGGACTCACGCGAATCTCGTGCGTCAGGCCCCTATCGGCAACGAAGCTTAAGACAGGCTTAAGCCCCAGGCGCCGCAAGCGGGGCCTCCCGGCCTGGACCGGCGGCGGCGCCCGACAACGGCGCCCAACAACGGCGCCCGGACCAAAAGCCAGACCATCGCTAGGCCCCCATCGTCGTCCTTGCGCGCTGGACCAGCCCGCGCAACTCGTCGAGGCTGTATTGGCCAAAGGCGCCCTCGTCGCCGGCGACGAAAGTGGGGGTGCCCACCAGGCCCATATGCTCGGCCAGCATGCCGCTCATGGAAATGTGCCGCTCGACCGGTTCGGCCGCCATGTCGCGCTCCAGCCGGGCGGTGTCCAGGCCGACCTCGCGCGCGGCGCGCGTCGTGGCCTCTTGTGTGACCCGGCCCTTGGTGCGGAACAGCGCGGTATGGAACTGCCAGTATCGGCCCTGATGCAGCGAGGCGAGAGAGGCACGGGCCGCGAATTCGGAATCCTCGCCAAAGACCGGCCACTCGCGAAACACCACCCGCAGCTTCGGGTCCGAGGTGATCAGCCGGTGCATCGGCTCGACCATCTTGCGGCAGAACGGGCAGTTGTAGTCGAAGAACTCTGTCAGGGTGATGTCACCTTTCGGGTTGCCGAGGACCGGCGCAGCGGGATCGCGCTCCAGCGCCTTGCGCAGATCGTCCGGCATCGGATTGCCGCGCTCTTGCGCAAGGGCGGACCGGCCCAGGATCGGCAGCGACAGCAGGCTGGCACCTGCAAGGATGATGTTTCGGCGTTGCATTGCATTTCCTTCTTGTTTTCCGGACCCGGCAGGGGCGCCGGGCGGCAATGGCGGCTGGAATGGCCCGCGTGTCCTTGCCGGCCCGGATCAGGACGCGCGCCGGGCCTCGGCGATGGCGCGGCGCAGGCGGGTCTCGTCCAGCGCGCCGGGATAGATTCTCTCTCCGATGATGAAGGCGGGCGTGCCCTGCAAACCCAGTTCGGCGGCCTGCCTGCCATTGCGCGCCAGAAGCCCGTCCCATTTGCCGCGCTCGGCGCGATAGGCGGCCAGCGCCGCGTCGGTGTCGATGCCGCCATCGCCCAGCACCTGCCGGACCTGGTCCTCTGTCAGTTTGGCGTCGGTCGCCATCAGCGCCTCGTGCGCCTGTTCGTATCCGCCCGTCGAGGCCGCGCCGAGGACAAGCTGGCTGGCCAGAACCGAGGGCGCACCGAAGATCGGCCAGTCCTTCATCAGCAACCTGATATCGCCCTCGTCGCCGACCACGCGGGTCAGCATCGCATGGCCCATCTTGCAGTAGGGACATTGGTAGTCGAAATATTCGACGATGGTCAGCGCACCCTTTGGGTTGCCCAGGACCGGGTTGTCGGGGTCGTGCAGAACGTCCTCGATGGTCATTTCCGCCGTCCCGGTTCCGCGGCCGCTGCCCCACAGGACCGCCCCGCCCAGAATCCCCGCAAGCCCGGCCCCCGCGGCCCCGGCCAGCATGTCGCGTCGGGTGATGCTCATGTCGTTCCTCCTGTCTGATCGGTTGCAGCCATGGCCGGTTGCGGTGGCGGCTGGCCCGGCGGCACGGTGCCCTTGCCGGATTCCGCCTGCGCCTCGCGGGTGAAGCCGTAACCCGCCGCGCCCATGGCGACGGCATGGCGCATCGTCTTGTTGCCGGGCCGCACCGGATAAAGGTGGCGGGCATGGGGATCGACGATGATCATGCGCGGCGTCTCGTTGGTCCGGTCATCCAGCAGTTGCCGCGCCTTGCCCCCGGTCAGCAGGGTGGGCTCGACGGCGGGGATATGATGGCCCTCGTCTTCCATCGCACCATGTAGGGCCGCCACTTCGGGGCTGACGGCGGGCGGCGGCTCGGTGGGTGCCAGCAGCCGCGCGCCCGCCCATGCGGGTCGTATCGGATTCATCTGGAATCTCCTACCGCTTGCCCGATCATCCGGGTCAGGGCGGCGCGAGAGATCTCGCCAGTATGCGCCGCGACCAGCCGCCCCCTGGCGTCGAAGACCAGCGTCGAGGGCAGGCCGACCGCACCAAGCGCGCCCATCAACCGGCCATGCGGATCGCGGATCATGCCCTGGTCGGGCAGCTTCTCGGCTGCCAGAAAGGCCCGGACCTGTCCGGCATCCTCGCCCTGATTGGCAAAGACGAACTCGACGCCGGGGGTATGGGCGGCCAGATCGGTCATCATCGGCATCTCGCGCCGGCAGGGCGGGCACCAGGTTGCCCAGAGGTTCAGCACCACCGGCCGGTGGCGACCCGCCAGTTGCACCCCACGCCCGTCCAGCGCAATCAGCTTTTCCTCGGGCAAGGCAACCGGCGGGCGCGTCAGGGCATTGGTCACCGCCAGATGCGCCGCCATCGCCACCGCACCGCCCAGAGCCAGCGGCAGCGCCGCGCCCCGCGCCTTGCGCAGCAGCGCCACCAGCAGGACGGCGCCGCCGCCGGCCCAACCTGCGGCGGGCAGGAAACCGCCCTGCCATAGCTTCAGCGCATCCAGCGGATGGGCGGCGAATACGGGCCAGTTCGCGGCGACGAAGCCCATGCGCGCAGCGACGATCCAGGCCAGCACGGCAAAGCCCGCCCATCGCGCCGCATCGCCTTTTTGCAGCCGCGCCATGATCTCGACCACCATGAAGAACAGAAGCAGCCCCACGACGGCCGCGAAGCGCGCACCGTCGAAGACCAGCGGCCCTATCGAGACCGCATTCACCGGGCGATCTTTCCGATGGATGCCAGCAGCGCGGCACTGTCCATCTTGCCCACCAGACGGCTGCCCTGCGCCTCGGCGCGGGCCGCGTCGAGGAAGATCATCGTCGGCGGCCCGGCAGCGGCCAGATCCTGCATCAGCCCCTGCGCCTCGGCGTTGAAAGTGCTGACGTCCAGCTTGATCGCCGCCACGTCGGCCAGCGCGGCATGGACCGCCGGGTCGGCCAGCGGCCCGCGTTCGATGGCGCGGCAGGTCACGCACCAGTCGGCGGTCAGATAGAGCAGCGCCGGTTCGCCACTGGCCGAGGCCAGTGCCTGATCCAGCCCCTCGCGGGTGGTGACCTCGGCAAATTGCGCTTGCGTCTGCAGAGGGGCCGCTCTGCCCGCCAGCGGCGCCAGCGGGCGCAGCAGATCCTGCGCCCCAAGTGCCGCACCAAGGCCCTGCATCAGCCCGGCGAACAGCAGCAACACGCCCAGCGCCGCGCCAAACCGGCGGTTGCGCGAGGCATCGCCCTCCAGCCGGTCCAGCGCACCCAGAAACACCGCCGTCCCGACCAGCAGCGCGGCCCACAGCGCCAGCGTGACCGGCCCCGGCAGCACCCGCCCCGCCAGCCAGATCGCAAAGCCCAGAAAGATCACCCCGAAGGCGCGCTTCGCGCCCTCCATCCAGCGGCCGCTGCGGGGCAGGATACGCGGGCCGAAGGCCCCGATTGCAAGCAGCGGCAGCCCCTGCCCCAGCCCCAGCGCGAACAGCGCCGCCGCCCCCAGCATCACGTCGCCGGTCTGCGCGATGTAGAGCAGCGCCCCGGCCAGCGGCGCGGTCACGCACGGCCCGACGATCAGCGCCGAGGTGAAGCCAAGCAGCATCGCACCGCCAAGCGAGCCGCGCCTGCCCGCCACCCGGCCAAGGCGGTTTTGCAGGGCCAGCGGCATCTGCAATTCGTAAAAGCCGAACATCGACAGGGCCAGCGCGACGAAGATCACCGCGATCACGCCGATGGCCATGGGCGATTGCAGCGCCATCTGCAAATTCGCCCCCGACCATGCCGCGGCGATACCCAGCAGCCCGAAGGCCGCCGCCATAGCCAGCACATAGGCCCCCGTCAGGGCCAGACCGCGCCGGGCGGTCAGGGTCTTGCCCTGCCCGGCCAGCATTCCTGCAACAATGGGGAACATCGGAAAGACGCAAGGGGTGAAGGCCAGCAGCAGTCCGAAGCCCAGGAAGCCCGCAATCACCAACACCCCGCCACCGCGCGCGGCCAGCCCCTGCACCAGCCCCTGATCCTGCGCCAGCACCAGCCCGGACGGTGTGCCGGCCGCTGCGCCGGCCTCTCGGGAACTTGTCGCCCGGGGGCTCCAGCCCGGCGCGCTGGCGACGGCATCATCCGCCAGCACCGTGCCGTCGCCGTCCAGCCGCACGCTCTGCGGGGCATAGCAGATGCCGTCCTGCTGGCAGCCCTGCCAGTGCAGGGTGACCGGCTGGCCCGCATGCGCAAGCTTCGCGGTGACATCCTGGCGATAGATCTGGCCCTCGCCGAAATAGGGATCCTCATGGTTCTCGCCCTCGGGCAGGGACAGCGGCAGACTCTGCCCCCCGGCATCCGCCGCGAAACTGCTGCGATAGAGGTAGTAGCCCTCGGCAATGCGCCAGTTCAGGACCAGCGTGCCATCCTCGGCTTCACTGACGCGCAGCGCAAAGGCGTCCTCGGGTTGCAGGGGTTGCGCCTGCGCCGCCGTCAGGAAACCGGCAAGCAGCCACAGGGCAGAGATCAGGAAAGCAAACATTCTCGTCATCATGCCGGGCTGGCTAGAGACGCCACCTTAAGCCCAGCTTAAGCTTCATCGACGAATGCGTGATCCATCACGCCGAAGGAAACACGCCATGCGCCTGCTGATTGTCGAGGATGACCCGGTCCTGTCCGACGGGCTTGCCGTCGGGCTGGGCCTGTCGGGCTTCACCGCCGATGCGGTGGGCACGCTGGCCGATGCCCGCGCGGCGCTGGCGACCGGCGGCTTCGCGGGCATGGTCCTCGACATCATGCTGCCCGATGGCTCGGGGCTGGACCTGCTGGCCGAACTGCGCGCGGCGGGCGAACGCTTGCCGGTGCTGCTGCTGACCGCCCGCGACCGGGTGCGCGACCGGGTCACGGGGCTGGATGCGGGGGCGGACGACTACCTGGGCAAGCCCTTCGATCTGGAGGAACTCGCCGCGCGGCTGCGCGCCATGCTGCGCCGGCAGGAAGGCCGCGCGGCGGCGGTGATCGAATGGAACGGGCTGCGGTTGGACCCGGCGACGCAGACGGGACGGGTCGGCGAGCGCGAGCTGCGCTTTTCCCGGCGCGAATTCGCCGTCCTGCACGCGCTGGCCGAGCATCCCGGCCGCATCCTGTCCAAGACGCAGCTGGAGGAACGCCTCTATGGCTGGCAGGAGGAGGTCGAAAGCAATGCCGTCGAGGTCCATATCCACCACCTGCGCGCCAAATTGGGCCGGGACTTCATCCAGACCCTGCGCGGGGCGGGATATCGGCTGGCAGACAGGGGACACGAGGCATGAGTTCGATCCGCAGGCGGCTGCTCATCATCCTGCTGGCCGGAACCGGGGCGATCTGGCTCTGCGCCGTGATCTGGATCCAGCAGTCGACCCGCACCGAGGTCGGCCATGTGCTGGACCGGCGCCTGCAGGAATCGGCGCAGATGGTCGCCTCGCTGATCCGCCGCAACGGCGGCATCGCCGGGCCGGACGCGGCGTCGCTGGTGGACGACGCCCCCGCCCTGCCCGATACCGGGCACCACGACTTCGCCCGCCAGCTGATCTGTCAGGTCTGGGGCTTCGACGGTCAGCTGAAAAGCGAATCCGACGGCGCGCCTTCCGGGCAACTCGCCGAGCAGGAAGGCTTCAGCGAGCGCACGGTCGATGACGAGGTCTGGCGGGTCTATACCCATGTCGATGCGGATCTGGGCATCCGCGTCATGGTCGGTGATGCCCGTTTCATGCGCGAGCGGCTGGTGCATGGCGTGGCGATGGGGCTTCTGGCCCCGGCCATGCTGATCCTGCCGCTGCTGGCGGCGCTGATCTGGCTGGCCGTGCGCAGCGGGCTGGCGCCGATGGACCGGCTGGCGCAGGCGCTGTCGCGCCGCCCGGCGACCGACCTCAGCCCCTTGGGAGAAACCCGCGCGCCCGCGGAACTGCGCCCGATGATCGAGGCGCTGAACGGGCTCTTCCACCGCGTCGAGGGCTTGCGCGAGCGCGAGCGCAGCTTCACCGCCTTTGCGGCGCATGAGCTGAAGACCCCGCTGGCCGGGCTGAAGACCCAGGCGCAGATCGCGACGCTGGCCCCCGATGCCGCGACCCGCGACCGGGCGCTGGTGCAGATCGCGCAGGGTGTGGACCGCACCGATCGCATGGTGCGCCAGCTTCTGGACATGACCGCGACCGAGAACCCCATCGACAGCACCGCCCCGGCCGAGGATGGTGCGAAGATCCTTGCCGATGTTGCGGCGGCGCTTGGCGGGCTGGCCGGGGCGCGCGGCGTCACCCTGCGGCTGGAAACCGGCGGGGCCGAATGGCGCAGCACGCAGGCGGCGCTGCTGGCCCCGGCGCTGCGCAACCTGCTGGAAAATGCCATTCTCGCCTCGCCCGCCGGCGCCACCGTCGAGGCACGGCTGGCGCGCGACGAAGGCAAGGTCCGCTTCAGCGTGCTGGACCGCGGCCCCGGCATCGCCGAGGCCGACCGGCCCCATGTCACCGAGCGCTTCTATCGCGGCGCGGCCAGCCCTTCGGGCGGCAGCGGATTGGGACTGTCTATCGTTGCCGCGGCTGTCGAGGCGATGGGCGGGGAACTGCGTCTCGCCCCCCGCGAGGGCGGCGGCGAACAGGCCGAGATCATCCTGGCGGGCGAGACGCAAGCCCCGGCCTCGTAGCACCGGGCAGACTGCGCGGGCGGCAATATGCGAGGAGAGTCACCGACGAACCGGGGCTCTCGATGTCACGCCCGGATATATTGCCACCCGGCGGCCTGCCGTTCTGCCAGATGCAGAACCGCCGCAGTCACCGTCTTCAGGCCAGCCGGAGCCTGCAGATCCTTGTTGCGCAGGGTATTGCCGCAAAGCCTGACAAGGCCGTCGGTAGAAGGATCTGGCCGTTCGATCACGGCTGACACCGCCTCGGCATTGACGACAATCTCGCAACGCGCCTGTGGAGCGGCGGCCAACAGGTTGCGAGCATTCGACCGCGCCCGCGCAAGCGATGCCTCGTCGGGGGCGTGGATGACAAGTTGCGGGGGCATGGCTTCTCCTTGGGTGACGGCACTATCGTTTCTCGGTCCTGTTCAATACCGGGCGTCCCTGGGCCTCTTGCCGTTCGGCCAGTCGTTGACCTTGCCGGGGAAATCGGGGCGCGGCATGTGGGTGAAATATTCGGCCACGTCGACCGCATCCTGATCGCTCAGCACGCCGCCCTGTCCCAGTGGCCCGGTCAGGTGCATCGCCGGAGGCATGGCCCATTTCACGAATTGTGCCGCCTTGTAGGTCCGTGCCATGCCCGCGCCGATATTGAAACTTTCCTCGCCCCAAAGCGGCGGGAACAGGATATCGCCAGACTGGTCACTCATCCCCTCGCCATTCGCGCCGTGACATGCCGCGCATTTGGCCGCGTAGATGCGCTTGCCGTTTTCGGGATCGGGCACCAGAGTTTCGTCGATCGGCCCGGCATTGATGATATCGACGGTCTGGCCCTTCGGCACGTCCTGACGCAGCCAGTCCATATAGGCGATCATCGCCTTCATCTCGGGGCCTTCGGGGTCCAGCGGCTTGCCGTTCATCGAGCGCTGGAAGCAGCCGTTGATCCGCATTTCCAGATCGACCTCCTTGCCGGCACGGGGCATCACGCGCGGATAGAAGTTGACGGTGTTGATATATCCGTTCGCAGCGTCGATCTTGCCGTCGCCCAGATGGCAGGAATTGCAGTTCATCGCCGCGCCGACATTGTCGGGCAACAGCCGGGCGGTATCGGCCAGCAGGCGCTTGCCATAGAGGATCTGATCCGCATTGGGCCGGGTCAGGATGTCCTTGTCGGCGGGGACGGTATAGCGGCCGACGGCGTTCCCATCGGCATCGAGGATCGCCATCCCTTGCACCTCGGGCATGTCCGCAGGCGACCCGCGCAGGGCACCCCATCCGCCAAGCGCAAGAACCGCCATCGTGGCGATCAGCAAAACCGGCTTTTTCATTGCTTTGCCTCCGGTGCGTAATGGACGGGTTTATGGGCAAGCTCACGGCGCATGCGGGCGATGTGGCGCCCGGTCACCGCGCTGGCATGGTTGCCCCAGGAATTGCGGATGAAGCTGATCACTTCGGCCAGATCCTCATCGGACAGATGCGCAAAACCCGGCATGGCAAAGGTCATCTGGTGCGCCGGGGTCTCGGGCATGCGGCCACCGGCCATCGTGACCTGAATGAGTGAGCTTGGATCATCCGCGAAGACCATCGAATTGCCCTTGAGCGCCGGATAGATCTCTGCCGCGCCCATGCCGTCGAGGCGGTGGCATTGGGCGCAGTGCTCGACATAGGCGATCGCCCCGGGGGCCGAGAAATCGCCCGCGCGCAGGGCTTCGGTGGTTTCGTCCGGCTGCGGCTGCCAAGTCTCGCGTCCCGGCCGCGGCGGCAGCGATTTCAGATAGCGCGCGATGGCGGTCAGGTCGGCATCGGTCAGGTAATGCAGCGAATGCTGCACCACATCCGTCATCGAGCCGAAGGCCGCCGTCCGCGCGTTCCGGCCGGTCTTCAGGAAGGCGACCAGTTCATCCTCGGTCCAGGAGACCAGGCCCGTATCTTCGTTGCGCAGGTTCTTGGCATACCAGCCCTCCAGCACCGAGCCCGACAGGAACCGCCCCACCGCGTCGCTTTTCAGCGCCTTTTCCTGATAGCCCAGACCGCGCGGCGTATGGCAGGCGCCGCAATGGGCCAGTCCCTCGACCAGATAGGCACCGCGCGCGATCTGCGGATCGGTGCCCTCGGCGATCTCGAACTCGCGGGGCTGGGCGAACAGCAATTGCCACCAGCCCAAGGGCCAGCGCATCGAGGCGGGCCAGGGAATGGTCGCCGGCTGGTTCTCCTTGCGCACCGGCGCGACCGAGGACATGAAATAGGCGTAGAGCGCCTGCACATCCTCGTCCGAGACGATGCGATAGGATGCAAAAGGCATCGCCGGATAGAGGTGAACCCCATCCGGTCGCACCCCCTTGCGCACGGCCCGCTCGAAGTCGCCGTAATCATAGCTGCCGATGCCGGTCTCGGGATCGGGGGTGATGTTGGTGGCATAGATCGTGCCCATCGGGGTCTGCAGGCCAAGCCCGCCCGCAAAGGGTGCGCCGCCCGGCGCGGTATGGCAGGCGACGCAATCGCCCGCCCTGGCAAGATAGTCGCCGCGCGCGATCAGGTCGGGATCGCTGACATCGACGACCCGATCCTCCTTCGGCGCAAACCACCAGGGGCTGGTGACCGCAACGCCCCAGGCCAGAGCCAGTCCCGATATTCCGCCCAGAAGGGCAAATCTGACGAATCGCATGACTTCCTCGTCTTGGTCGATGAGGAAGCAATAGGCTTTCCCGTGGGCGGAGATGTTGATCCAGATCAATGGCTAAGGTGTTTTATTTAATTAAATCAATATATTAAAAGAATACGCGCCATCGGGGGCGAAAGCTCGCCCTGATCGCGCGGGCAGGCTGTTCGGCAAGAGGTTGCAGATATCCGAACAGCGGCTGGCGCGATTGCCATCGCATCCTTCCAGCCCCCAACCTTAAGCGAAGCTTAAGGGGCGGATCGTTACCGAACCGCCCCGCGCCCGTCAGAAGATGGTCACCTGCGTTCCCACCTCGACCAGCGGATAGAGGCGGGCGATATGCTCGTTGTAAAGCCCGTAGCAACCGCTGGACGACTTGCGGCCGATCTTGCGCGTGTCATGTGTGCCGTGGATCAGGTAGGCGGGCCACGAAAGGTAAAGCGCATAGACGCCCAGGGGGTTGTCCACGGCCCCGCCCTCGACGCGTTGCGGCAAGGTCGGGTCGCGTTCACGCATGCTGGGGGTCGGCGTCCAGGACGGACGTTCCGCCTTGCGCACGACCTCGGTCCTGCCACGTTTGGTCAACTCTTCCGAAACCGGGATAGAGGACGGGAAAACCAGATAGGTGCTTTCGTCGCCGGACCAGAAATGCAGCGCGCGCGACGCCACATCCGCCAGGATCACCCCCTTGCCGAGGGTCGGATAGAAATCACTCCAATGGTGGTTTCGGAATGAGGATATATTGCGCCGCGTGTCTTGCGCCGGGTCGATCTGATACACACCCATATCGGGAGCCTGCCCCGCGGTCGATGCGCCGTAGACGGCCTGCCCGGTGGTCGGATCGATTGCCTGCGCCGATGCGATGCGCGGCAACACCAATCCGCTCGCCAGCAATCCGCCCAGAAAGGCGCGCCTGCCGGTTCCGCCGCCGGAAGCGGCAGCATGTTCGCGCAGCCCTGACAGGCGTGGATGACAAGGTTGGTCCATGTCTCGTGCTCCAGTCGTTCATCGGGCAAATTGCCCAGCCTCGCAGATGGCCGACCAAGCTTAAGCGCAGCTTAAGAGCGCGCGGGCGCAGACGGGGCAGCCTCTTAAGGTTGGGTTAAGCCATTGCTCATATCGATCCGCGGCAGATCCGGAAAAGGACAGGTTCATGCCACAGGACAAAAGACATCACCCCGACCGCCGGCGTTTCCTGCGGACCGGCATCGCAGCCAGCGCCTTGGCGGCCAGCGGAATATCCGCGCGGGCGCAGGACAATCCGATGCCCCCGGAGCTGCGCCAGGCCCTGGAGCACGAACAGCTCGGCGCGGTCCTTGGCAACCCCTCGGGAGATGTCACGCTGACCGAGTTTTTCGACTATAATTGCCCCTACTGCCGCGCTTCGGTTGCCGACATCCACCAATTGATCTCGGAAGACCCGAATCTGCGGGTGCTGCTGAGGGAATGGCCGGTATTCGGTGCGGCTTCGCTTTACTGCGCCCGCATGTCGCTGGCCTCGTTGCGGCAGGAGAGGTTCTGGCAGTTCCACGCCGGCCTGATGAACATCGAGGGCGAGGCGGATGACAGGAGCGCCCATCGTGTCGCAGAGGCGGTCGGGCTGGACATGGACCGCCTGCGCAGGGATATGGATGATGTCGTGATCGCCCGCCAGATCGAGCATTCGTGGATCCTGGCCGAAAAGATGGGGCTGTCCGGGACGCCGACCTTCATCGCCGGGGACTTCGGCGCGTTCGGCCGGCAATCACTAAACGAGCTTCGCGCAATGATTGCAAAGGTGCGCCGCAACCGCTCGTGACTTATTGATCGGCCCCGAGCGGATCGAGCCAGCCGGCACGGTTTGGCAAGTCCAGCGATCTTACTGATCGCGGCGCACCTCGTCGACTCGATGCCGCCGTGCCGATCGTTGATCAGCCCGCGCCCGCCTCGCCGACGGCGCAATCCCTGGTCTCCTACAGCGTCATCGGCAAACGATGCCGGTGACGCTGTTGTTCAACGTTTTACGTTGACGAGCAGCCTACCCCGAACCTTTCCCTCCAGCAGTTCCGATGCCCGACCGATCACATCCGCAAGACCTATCTCGGTCGCGACCTGATCCAATGTGCCGGCATCGACTTCCTTCGCCAGCGCCTCCCAGGCCTGGGCGCGCAGCTCCATCGGGCAGAACACGCTGTCGATGCCGGCCAGCGTCACGCCGCGCAGGATGAAGGGGGCGACGGTGGCGGGAAACTCCATGCTCTCGGCCAGGCCGCAGGCTGCAACGGTGCCGCCATATTTCGTGCCCGCGCATACATTGGCCAGCGTCACGCCACCCACGGCATCGACCGCGCCAAGCCAGCGTTCGCGGCCCAGAGGCTTGCCGGGTGCCGAAAGCTCGGCCCGATCCAGGATCTCGGCTGCGCCGAGGCCGGTCAGATAGTCGGCCTCGCTGGCCTTGCCGGTCGCCGCGACGACGCGGTAGCCCCGGCCGGCGAGCAGCTTCACGGCAAAGCTGCCGACGCCGCCCGTTGCCCCGGTCACCAGAACATCGCCGTCGCCGGGCTTCACGCCATTCCTTTCAAGAGCGAGCACGCATAGCATTGCGGTAAACCCGGCCGTGCCGATGGCCATCGCTTGCCTTGTGTCCAGACCCTCGGGCAGCTTCAGCGTGCGTTCGGAGGCCACGCGCATCCGTTCGGCATAGCCGCCCCATCGCGTCTCGCCCATGCCGAAGCCGGTATGGACCACCTTGTCGCCCGGCCGGAAGGCATCGTTGCCGGACTGGACGACCGTGCCGGCGAAATCGATGCCGGGAACCATGGGAAAGCGGCGGACGACCGGGCTTTTCCCGGTCAGCGCCAGCGCGTCCTTGTAGTTCATCGTGGACCATTCGACCGCGACCGTCAGGTCGCCCTCGGGCAGCGCATCGTCGTCTAACTGCGCCAGCCTGGCGGAATATCCGCTCTCGTCCTTGTCGATCAGGATTGCGTCGAACATGGTTTCTACTCCTTCCTTGATGTCATGCGCCGGCAAAGCGCGCCTCGCGCCAGGCCAGAGCCTTGCCCAGCCCCTGGTCGCGCAGCACCTTGAGGAAACCTCGCTTGAGATCCGTCCCCTCGCCTTCCAGCAGGATATCGATATCCAGCGAGGCCCGCAGCGCCGCCTGCATCCCCATCAGCTCATAGCTGCGGTGCATCGCCTGCTTGGTGCGCCGCATCGCCATCGCGTCCAGCCGCGAGATCCGCCGGGCCAGCGCAAGGGATTCGTCCATAAGATTCCCGTCCGGCACGATGCGGTTGATCAGCCCCCAATCCAGCGCCTGTTGCGCCGAAATCGAATCCTCGCCGGTGAAGATGACACCCTTGGCGATCTTGGGCGGCACATGCCATGGCAGCAGCATGGCGACGATGCCGGCGCCGAATTTCAGCTCCGGCTCGCCGAAGACCGCGCTTTCGACCGACAGGGCGAGGTCGCAGCCCATCATCAGTTCGAACCCTCCGGCAAGGGCCGCCCCGTTGACCGCCGCGATGGTCGGGACGGACAGGTTCCAGAAGGACATGATGCCCCTGAAATCGGCCTCCAGCACCGGCTCCCATTCACCGACGCCCTGCGGCGTCGCCTCCGCCTGCGCCTTGAGGTCAAAGCCCGACGAAAACGCCTTTCCCGCACCCGTCACGATGACGGCACGAATACCGGCATCGGCAGAGATATGGCGGCAAAGCTGGTCCAGTTCGGCCAGCATATGCTGGTTCATGGCGTTCGCGCGTGTGGGCCGGTTGAAAGTGACGACGCCGATGCCCGGCTCGGGCTGGTCGTAAAGAAGTGTTTCCCATTCCATCTGAGACTCCGTCGTTGAGGTTTCGGTTTCAGCGCCGGCCATTGGCCAGCCGCAGGGCCTCGGGCAGCCGGCGCAGCCGCCCCATGGCCAGCACACCCAGCCAGGGCCCGATGGCCAGCGCAGCAAAGGCAAAGGCCCAGCCGCAGGCCGCGACGATCAGCGGCATCGACTGGATGATGATGAAGGTCAGCAGGAAACCCATGCTGGTCTGCAGCGTCAGCATGGTGCCGACCAGTTCGGGCTCGGACAATTCAGCGACACTCGCCGAGAACTGTGCCGAATCCGCAATCACGCTGATGCCCCAGATCAAGGCGACCGCGATCACGACGCCCGCCCCCAGAGCCGGCGTCAGGCCGATCAGCAGCGCGCAGGATCCGCTGACCGCCATGGCCGCCATGGTGACGGTGGTGCGGCCGAAACGGTCGGCCAGCACGCCCGCGACGACGCAGCCGAGCGCGCCGGTGGCGATCACCGCGAAGGTGACGAGCCCGGATTGCGCCGCCAGCGGGCTTCCCGCCCTCGTCAGCGCCCATTCGAGGAAAACGCCGATCCACGCCCACATGGCATAAAGCTCCCACATGTGGCCGAGGTAGCCGGCATTCGCCAGCAGCACGGGCTTCTGCAGAAGCGCCCGCCGCGCCTCGGAAAAGCGGAAGCGGGCGGCGCGGCGCAGGTATGGCCCGAGGTCGGAGAACAGGATCGCCCCGGCCGCTGAGGTCGCGCAGAGACTGGAGACGAGGATCGTCGTGCGCCAGTCCAGCCCGACCATCGCATTGAACAGATGCGGCAGCGACGAGCCCAGCGTCAGCGCGCCCACCAGCACGCCGATCATCAACCCCATACCCTTCTGCGACCAGCCCGCCGCCATCTTCATGCCGACTGGATAGACCCCGGCCAGCGTCATGCCGGTCAGGAAGCGCAGCATCACCGTCGCCGCATTGTCGAAGCCGGTGACCAGAAGCAGCAGGTTGGCCAAGGCCCCGCACAAGGCCGAGGCAGCGAAGAGCCGCCTCGGGTCAAAACGATCGGCCATACCGGTCAGCGCACTGAGCAGGGTCCCGGCGACGAAGCCAAGCTGCACCGCGCCGGTCAACAGGCCCGCCTGCTGGCCCGAGAGTGTGCCATCCGCCACCAGCGCCACCGCTGCCGCCGTGGCCGAGAACCACAGCGTCATTGCCGCGACCTGACAGAACAGGATCAATCCGATGGAGCGGGCTTTATCGGTCATGGCAGCTCTTCCCTGTCAAAGCGTGGCAGGCAAAGGGATCAGAAGCCCTTGCACCCGGTTTCCTCGGGCAGAAGGTTGATCTGGTCCCAAGTCATCGGGGTCACGGGCTTCCAGCCGATGGAGGCGCCATGCCGGGGCGGATCCACCGCCACCGCCTCAGCAACGAAGGTGCCCTGCATGCCTTGATGATCCTCGGCACGGATGTCGATCGGTCCCACGACGGTTTCCGCCACCGTGTCTTCGAGCGCCTTGATGATCGCATCGGTCGAGATCTCGTCCGCCGCCTCCAGCGCGGCGAGAACGAATTGCATCCCCGCATAGGCCTGAATCGCCTGATAGCCCGGCACGATGCCGTATTCGTCGTGATAGGCCTTGACCAGTTCCGCGATCTGCGGGTTCTCGTCCTCCTGCATCCAGGAAGCGGTCAGCCCGTTCGCGATCATGCCGACGCCGTTCTTGCCAAGCGCCTGCAGCATCGTGTCGGGAATGCCGGCCGGGGTCATGATCGGAAAGTCCAGCCCGTAGCCGCGCGCCTGATTGACGAAGGCGGTCAGGTCGTCCCCCACGGCGAGCGCCAGATAGATACCGTCCGCATCACTGGACTGGATCTGCGCAATGGCGCTGGACCAATCCGCCGTGCCGACGGGGCGGCCGGCCTCGCCGGCGATCTGGATGCCGGGGATATGCGCGAATTCGGCCTTATTCGACAGGCCGTAGGCATAGTCGTGATAGACCACGAACCATTTCCGTCCGATCATGTCGGGCCGCTCGGCGAACATCGCCGCGCTGGCCTTGGCCGTATTGCCGTCATGGGGCACGGTGCGGAACATGAAGCGGCTGCACTGTTCGCCAGTGATCGGTACCGCCTGAGCGTTGGTGGTGATGATCGGCACGTTGAGGCGTGGCGCCTGGGCGTTGATGCCCAGCGTGACCGCGCTGCTTGCTCCGCCCAACAGCAGCGAGACCTTGTCCTCCAGCACCAGCTTTTGCGCCTTGCGCAGCCCATTCGCGGGATTGCCGCCGGTGTCCTCGACGATCAGCCTGACCGGCTCGCCCTTGACGGTGGCACCCTTCGCAGCCAGCAGGAAGCCATTGCGCATGTCATTGCCGAGGGGCGCCAACACCCCGGTGGTGGGCACGAAGACCCCGATGGCGACCTCGGCCGTCGCCGGGCCGCCCGACAGCACCGCGCAAGCCGCAAGAGCACACACCGCCATCCCGCTGAACCGAAACTTTCCCATTTTCTCCTCCACTCTCGCAATGCGGGCATAAGATACCTCCCGGCGCCCCCTCCCCGAGGCGCCGACGACCGGGTTCGTTCCCGCGTTGTGAACCCGTTGATTATGCTCCGGCCGAACGTCGCTCCTTTTCGAGCCGCTCGTGTATGGCCAGATCGCCTACGGTGATATCGGCCATCAGCTTTCGCACGGCCTGACGCGCCCGGACGGGATCGCCCGCGCGGATCGCCTCGCTGATCGCCTGCCAGTTGCCGGCCCAGGTCAGGCGTTCGGCCTCGTCCTGGAACAGGCGTCGCGTCAGCGGTAGGGTCTGCCGGCCCAGCGAGAACAGGATCGAGCGCGCGATCTCGTTTCCGGCCGCCTCGGCGACATACATGCTGAGTTGATAGACGATGGCGATGAACTCCTCCTCATCACCAGCCTTGTTGGCCGCCAGAAGGCTTCTGGTTCCTTCGTCCACAATCGACTGAACCTCGGGGTCCCGACGTTCGGCAAGTTCCTCGGCGCATATGCCCATCAATGCCGCGCGCACATTGAAGATGTCACGCAACCGCGCGGCGGTCAGCCGGGTGACGCTGGCGCCGCGGCGCGAGGCCATGGTCACCAGCCCCTCACGCTCCAGAATCCGTAGCGCTTCCCTGATCGGACCGCGACTGACCTCGAACCGTTCGGCCAATGCGCTTTCCTGCAATCTCTGACCCGGCTCGAACTCGCCGTTGATGATCAATGCCATGATCCGGGCGCTGAGTTGCTCGGGCAGGGTTTGCATACCCTCGGCCGGATCGGTCCGGAATGTCCTGGCCAGATCGACATGAGTGCCGAATGTCGGGGTTTGTGGATTGCTGGAAGCGCGATTGGTCAATTCTACATCCCTTTGCCGTGAACCAGTCTTGCCTGAGCACGAACGGCCCGTGATGTCGATTGATACACCGAAATTCCTTGTTTCAGGAACTTCACGCGCTGGTCGCGGACGAAATCGTCCTGGTACTTGTCGCCCGAACTGCGCAATGCCAGCGACATCGCCGCGCCGTCAGGACGCGCACGGGCAATGGAATCGCAGATCCGTTCCAGGGCGACCAGACCGGCCTCGTCGCTGTCCATGAAATCGAGCACCCAGCCCATCTCCACGAAGACCACCACCCGGTCGATGACCGGCGACACCTTCAGCAGGTTGATGATTTCCTCAAAGATGTAGCGCTCGCCGTCGCGCAGGCCCCAGACCGGGATGTCGATGGGATTGGCGACGCTGGTGCCGGGAATACCGAAGCGCCTCAGCCCTTCCTCGGTGGCCGGGTCGAGCGCAGGCACCACCAGCCCCGCCCGCGCCGCCGCATCCGAGGCGGTGACGCTGACCCCGCCGCCCGAGCCGAAGATCGCCAGCCGCGCGCCCGGTCCCCGCCCATGCGCGGTCAGCGCCAGCAGCGTGTCCATCAGGTCGTCCACATTCGAGACCTGGATGACCCCGGACTGCGCCAGCGCCGCGGCCCACAACAGGCTGTCGGTCGCCATCGCCGCCGTGTGGCTGGAGGCCGCGACCTGACCCTGCTCGGTCTGGGCCCCGCGCAGGATTACCACCGGCTTCTCCAGCGCCGCCGCCGCGCGGAAGAACAGCCCCGGATCACGCAGGGATTCCATGTAGAAGGCGATGATCTTCGTCTCGGGATCCTGCGCGGCCTGCAGCAGCAGATCGACCATGTCCACGTCCGAGCAGTTGCCGCAGGACAAGGCCCGCCCAAGCGGCAGACCCCAGACCTGCGCCCTGCGCACCACGTCGCCGGCAAAGGTGCCGCTTTGCGAGAAGAAAGTGATGCCGCCGCCCTCGGTCGGGTTGTAGCGCGCCGCCCCGATCGCCATGCGCGAGCTGGCCGAAAAGGTGCCGATGCAGTTCGGCCCGACCATGCGCATCGCCCCGTCCGCGACCTGTTCCAGCATCCGGCATTCCAGGTCGGCGCTGTCGCTGGAAAACTCGGCGAAGCCCGCCGTCAGCACCTGCGCCAGCTTGACCCCCTTGGCGCGGCATTCGGCCAGCACGTCGGGCACGCGATGGCTGGCGACGGCGACCAGCGCGCGGTCGATCCCGTCCGGCGCATCGGTGATCGTCGGATAGGCCTTGAGGCCGCAGATCTCGTCGGCGCTGGGGTGGATCGGATAGATCGGGCCGGTGAAGCCGAAATCGACCAGGTTGCGGATCATGTGATGGCCCAACTTGTCGGGCGAGGTCGAGGCGCCAACGAAAGCGATGGCCTTGGGATTGAACAGCGCCCCCATCCCGGACAGCTTGGCACGGCGGGCGTCAAGCGCGGCGGCGGTCTCGGCCGCGCCGCGCGGAGTGGCGGCAGGGCGTTCGCCGCCCGCCACCGCATCGACCGCGACCGCGCGGGCGCCGGAAAGGATGATCGGGTTGATGTCAAGCTCGGCGATGTCCTCGTTCAGCAGCATGCCCTCCGGCCCGCCCACCGCCATCAGGCAGCGGACCAGCGCGACACGGCCGACCGCATCCTCGGCCGCGAAGGGGGCCGGGAAGGCCGCATCGATCATCGACCGGGCCTCCGTCTCCGTCAGCGGCGCAAGCGCGGCAACAGGCTTACCGCGTTGCTCTACCCCGCTGCCGCCGGCGCCGAACAGCACTACCGGCCCGTAATCCGGATCGATCCGCCCGCCGATGAAGACTTCAAGCCCCGCCGACACCATTTCCTCGACCAGCACGCCGTCGATGCGCGCCGAAGGGTACGAGGCCCTGCAGGCGTCCATGATCGACCGCCAGGCATCCGCCGCCCCTTCCGCCGTGACCGACAGGCGGACACCGCCAGCATCGACCTTGTGGACGATATCGGCCGAGACGACCTTCAGCGCGCAGGGCGCGCCGATCCGCGCGACGATGGCATGCGCCTCCTCCGGCGAGGCCGCCAGTTCCGGCAGCGTGGTCTCGATCCCGTAGCGCGCCAGAAGTTCCTTGGATTCGATTTCGGTTTTCATCTCGTTCCTGAATATTGTTCCGTGAAGCGCAGCCGTGCCCGATGGCGGCAGCCGCCGTTTCAACCCGTTTATATTTGCCCGTGCGGATCACTCGACCGTCAGCATCCGCTCCAGCCCTTCCCGATCCGCCAGCGCCTCATCGCGCGTGTAGCTGCGGCTGATCTGGCCGTTCTCGACAATGTGGAAGGCATCCCCGACCGAAAGCGCCAGCGGGATGCTCTGTTCGACCAGGATGACCCCGATGCCGCGCTTGCGCGCCTCTTCGATGGATTGGGCGATGGCGCCGACATAGCTGGGCGACAGGCCCTCGGTCGGCTCGTCCAGCATCATGTAGGCCGGGTTGGCCAGCATGGCGCGGGCCACGACCAGCATCTGCTGCTCGCCGCCGCTCATCGTGCCGGCCTTCTGGCCCATCCGCTCGCCCAGGCGGGGAAAGATCTCGACCGCCTCGGCAATGGTGAAGTCCTGCCCCGATCCGGTCGGCCGGCGCGCGACTTCCAGGTTTTCCTCGACCGTCAGATTGGCAAAGACCTTGCGATCCTCGGGCACCAGCGTCACCCCCATCTGGGCGCGGCGAAAGGTCGGGCCGGTCACTTCCCGGCCGTTCAGGGTGATCCGGCCCTCGGTCCGGTCAACCAGCCCCATGGTGGCGCGCAGCGTCGTGGTCTTGCCCATGCCGTTCAGGCCCAGAAGGCAGGTCACCGAAGCGGCCGGCACGTCGAAGCTGAGCCCGTGCAGGATCTGGCTGACGCCATAGAAAGCCGACAGGTTGTCGTAGCGAAGCACGGCGTTCATTCCGCGAAACTCCCATGCAGATAGGCTTGACGGACGGCCTCGTTGCCGCGGATTTCCTCGGGCGGGGCATCGGCGATGACGGTGCCGTGCTGCATGACGGTGATCCGGTCGGACAGCCGCATGATCATGCCCACGTCATGCTCGACCACGATGATGGTCAGGCCCATGGTATCGCGCAGCAGGGTGATCAGCGAGGCGATGGTCTCGCGGTCGCCGCGCGACATGCCGGCCAGTGGTTCGTCCATCAGGATCAGCCGCGGCTTCAGCGCAAGGCCGATGGCGATGTCCAGCGCGCGCTGATAGCCATGCGCCAGCATTCCGGCCTTCGCATCCTCGCGCCCGCGCAGCCCGACGCTGGCAAGGATACCCCGCGCCTCGTCGGCGTCCTCGTCCTCGTGCTGGTGCGACTGCCATAGCGCGGCAGAGCGCCCTTCGCGCGACCGGATCGCCAGCATGACGTTCTCCAGCACCGGCAGGTCCATGAAGATGCTGGTGCGCTGGAACGTGCGGGCAACCCCGCCGCGCGCCAGCCGCTCGGGCGGCCAGCCGGTGATGTCCTGCCCTTCGAACAGGACGGTGCCGGACATGGGACGGATCGAGCCGGTGATGAGGTTGAACAACGTGGTCTTGCCCGCGCCATTCGGCCCGATGATCGAGTGGATCGATCCCCGCTGCACCCGCAGGTTCACCCCGTTCACCGCCTTCAACCCACCGAAATGCTTGGTCAGTTCACTGACTTCCAGGATGATCATTGCGCGGTCCTCCGTCCCGACTTACGGGCCGACAGGCGTTCGGCGATCCGCGCCGCGCCACCGAACAGCCCGCCCGGCGCGACGATGACGATCAGCACGAAAAGCGCGCCGAAATAGATCAGCCAGGCATCGGTAAAGGTGCTGACGTAATGTTCGGCCAGCGTGAAGACCACCGCACCGATCACCGGGCCGAAGATGGTGCCGACGCCGCCGAGGACGACATACATCAGCACCTTGCCCGACTCGAGCCAGTGCAGCAGATCGGGCGAGGTAGCACCGTTGAACAGCACGAACAAAACACCGGCAAGAGAGGCGAGCCCGGCCGAGATAACATAGGACATCAGCTTCAGCTTGTTGACGTTCATGCCGATGAAGCGTGCCCGCTCACCGTTCTCACGGATGGCCAGCCAGGCCCGGCCGAGCGGCGAGCGGCGCAGATGCAACGCCCCCGCCAGCGCTAGCAGCAGCGCAACCAGCAGAATTGCATACCAGGTGGTCGGGCTGACGATCTGCATCCCGAGGAACGTGGCCATGGGAATGCCCTGCAGCCCGTCCTCGCCCCCGGTGATGTCGGAGAAGACGAAGACGATGGCAAACATGATCTGGCTGAGCGCAAGGGTCAGGATGGCGAAGGTCTTGCCGATCTGGCGCACCAGAACCGCCCCGATGACCCCGGCAACCAGGACCGTGGCTGCCAGCGTCAGCAGGCTCAGCACGACAATGTCGGAACTGGCGCTTTTCGACAGCAGCCCCGCGACGTATGAGCCGAAGCCGAACCAGGCGGCATGTCCGAAAGACAGCAATCCGGTATTGCCGGTCAGCATGTCTAGGCTGAGCGCGAGGATTGCCGCGATCAGGGCATGCGATGCCAGCATCAGCAGAAACGGCTGGCCCGCACTCGCAAAAGGCAGGACGATGCCGGCCAGCGCGACGATGGCCAAGCCGATCAGCCCGCCCCGGCTGCGCGTGCGGCGCTCTGATAGGGTTGCTCCGGTCATTCCGTTCTCCCTTCGCCGAAAAATCCGCGCGGCCAGTTGATCAGCATCGCCATGACCATGATGAACAGCAGCATCAGCGCCAACTGGCCGCCGAAATAGCCCTCGCCGAAGACAAGGATCAGGCCGACGACGTAGGCGGCGACCACCGCCCCACGCAAGCTGCCGAGACCACCGAGAATGACCGTCATGAAGGCCAGGATCAGGATCTTGTCGCCGACCACCGCATGGGCGGTGAAGATCGGCGCGGCCGCGACTCCGGACGCAGCGGCCAGTGCTGCGCTGACCCCCACGACCGAGTGCATCAGCCGCTCGCGGTCGATGCCGATACATGCGCCCATTTCGGGGTCGTCGTTGGCGGCGCGCACGCGCAAGCCCCATTTCGAGTTCTTCAGGAACAGGATCAGCGCAACCGTCAGTGCCACCGCCAAGATCGAGACGAAGATGCGGTAGGCCGGCAGGCTGATGCCACCCATCGAGATCACGCCGCCCAAGACCTGGGGGATGGGCATGATCTGGACATTGCGACCGCCAAGTTCATAGAGAATCCCGGTGATGAGCAGCGCCAGGCCGAAGGTCAGAAGCAGGCTGTCCACCATCGGACGATCGCGGATCCGGGCAAGGATCGCCCAGTCGATCAGCACGCCGATCAGTCCCACCCCCACCGGCGCGACGACCAGCGCGAGGCCGAACGGAACGCCAGATGCGACCAGCCAGACGCCGGCCATGGCTCCGGCGCTGAACAAAGCGCCATGAGCAAAATTTACGATACGGCCAACACCGTAGATCAAGGTCAGCCCAAGGCTGAACAAGAGCAGTACCGAGCCCAGAACGATACCGTTCAGGACCAACGATAGTGCAAGCATTTTCGGCTCCTCCCTCCGAATGCTCCGCTGATTCGAAGGGTGCGGATTCTTTGTCTTAATGTCAACAATCTTAAAGTTGACATTAGTAATGGACGCCATCGTTAGAGCTCTCTGGAGGTGTTAGCAAAAACGTGCTTCTGGAGGGTCTGAAGTTGTCCGATTTCTACCCCTGTCTATCCCCCGCTACGCCATCCGGCAGAAGCGCCTTCCCTGAAGCCTCGATCCCTGCTTCGCTCAAGGAAACGCAACTGAAGCGGGGTGTCGGGATGGCCGCACCAGTTCCACAGAAGCTGATCGTCGAGGTTGTTTCGCCCGGTCGGAAGCCAGCCTCCGGCCAAGCAGCCAAGCAAGCGGTGCGCGCATTGGCGCAGATCATCGGCCGTCAGATCGCCAGGGAGCAGTTCAGGAACCAGCAGGAGACGTCTCCCGAACCCCGCGACCGGGAAGCTCGGCGCGCCCAGCGAGCTCCTGATCTGAAAGAACCATGATCCTTGCCATTCACGGAAAACTTCGCGCACAGCAGTGGCAAGGAGCGCACCGCCGCCTTCAGCAACCGACAATTACTTCTGGACATGCGGCACGGATCGCAGCCAGTATTGAAGCGACGACCTGCGGAGCCGCGCTCGACGCCTATTTCCGCAGGTCCAGTACGGGACCCGCGACGGGTGTTTTACCAGATCAGGAGCCTCCGCCGCGGAATTGCGGTGCGACTTGGCTTCATGACCAGCCCGGTAGCCGGGCACAGAACACCAACGCGGCGGCAGGTGCCGCCATCGTCGCAGATCGCATCCGGGAGCCCAGCCATGACCCGCATTGCCCTTTACGCCCGCTATTCCTCCGACCAGCAGCGCGAGGCCTCGATCGAGGACCAGTTCCGCATCTGCCGCGACCGGGCGAAGAAGGAAGGCTGGCGGATCGTCGACATGTATCAGGACGCGGGCATCTCCGGCTCCAGCATGATCCTGCGCCCCGGCATCCAGTCGTTGCTGCAGGACGCGCAGGCGGGTCGCTTCGACATGGTGCTGGCCGAAGCGCTGGACCGGATCAGCCGCGACCAGGCCGATGTCGCGACCCTGTTCAAACATCTGCAATTCGCCGGGGTGCCGATCTTTACCCTCGCCGAAGGCGAGATCAGCGAGTTACATGTCGGGCTCAAAGGCACGATGAATGCACTGTTCCTGAAGGATCTCGCCGCCAAGACTCATCGCGGGCTGCGCGGCCGGGTCGAGGACGGCAAATCCGGCGGCGGCATCTCCTTCGGCTACCGGGTGGTCAAGCAACTCGATGCCCGCGGCGACCCGATCCGCGGCGACCGCGAGATCGAACCGCGGGAAGCCGAGATCGTTCGCCGTATCTTCCGGGACTTCGCCGCCGGCATCGGCCCCAAGACCATCGCCAAGACCCTGAACGACGAAGGCGTCCCCGGCCCCGGCGGCAAGCCCTGGGGCGACACCACCATTCGCGGCCACGTCAAGCGCGGCACTGGGCTGGTCAACAACGAGATCTATATCGGCCGCCTGGTCTGGAACCGCATGCGCTACGTCAAGGATCCGCGCACCGGCAAGCGGGTCTCGCGCATGAACCCGGAATCCGAATGGGTGATCACCGAGGTGCCCGAGTTGCGCATCGTAGATCAAGAACTCTGGAACGCGGTGAAGACCCGGCAGGCAGAGATCGCCGAAAAGTATGTCAACGTCACCGAGGCGGTTCGCAGGCACCATCGCGACAACCGGCTCAACGCAACGCATCGCCCAAAATCGCTGCTGTCGGGGCTGGTGTTCTGCGGCTGCTGTGGCGGCCCCTACGCGCTGCGCGGCGCCGGCCGCTTCGCCTGCTCGAACCATATCAGCAAGGGCACCTGCGCCAACAAGGTGACCATCCGCCAGCAGGAACTGGAAAGCCGCGTACTGGCCGGCATCCAGACGAAACTGATGGCCCCGGAAATCGCCGCCGACGCGATGAAGGCCTATGCCGAGGAGATGAACCGGCTCAACCGCGAGCGCCGCAGCAGCGGCAATGCCTGGCGCAGCGACCTGGCCAAGGTCGAGAAGGACATTCGCGGCGTTATCGAGGCCATCAAGGCCGGCATGTTCCATCCGAGCATGAAGGGCGAGATGGACAAGCTGGAGGCGCGCAAGGCCGAGTTGACCGAGCTGCTCGACAACACTCCGCAGGACACGCCGGACATCCTGCCGGCGGCGGCGCAGATCTACGCCCGACGGGTCGCCGAACTGAGCGAAGCCCTGAACCACCCCGAGACCCGAGCCGAATCCGCCGACCAGCTCCGCGTATTGATCGAGAAGATCGTCCTCACGCCGGGACCGAAGCGCGGCGAAGTTTTCGCCCGCCTGCATGGCGATCTGGCGACGATCCTGGAATGGGTGGCGCGTCAGGACAGACAGACCGGCACGAAAAGCAAAACTCCCGGCGGGAACCGCTCGGGAGTGTTGGTTTCAGTGGTTGCGGGGGCGCGATTCCAGAAATACTTGCCTTTGCATCAAGGCGGCTGGCAGCCGGCAGGATCCCTGGCCGCATGAGCATTACTTGTGGGAAATACTACCCCAAGATCGCACCCGAAACACCCCGGCGACCGGATTCGCGATATAGCGGGCATCAGCACTATCCCTGGATCGGCTTCGCTTGATCCAGCCGGCCCACCGTAGATGACGGCACAGATGAGAACCTCCCGCGCGCCATCGTCAACCTTGAAGACAACCACGCCCTCGCGCAGCCAGCCCTCCGCGAGCCGGGTTTAGCGAGCACAGTCCGCCTTCGGTTCATGGGTCAGGCGCAGGGCCGGAGAGGTGAGCGAGCCAAGGGTGGCGGCTCCGGGTCGCGTCTACGGGGACAGGATGTTGAGGATCATATCGGCGAATGGACGCCCTGCCAGGCCTTTGCCGCCTTGCCGATCGGCACCCTGGATCGCGCAAGCCTCGTCTCCAGGCTGCACGAGATCGGACTCTCCGCAGGCGCAAGCGGAGCAGCGGACGGCATGGATGTCGTGATCTATCACAACCCGGATTGCGGCACCTCGCACAACGTGCTGGCCATAATCCGCAAAGCCGGGATGGGGCCGCATGTGGTGGAATATCTCAAGACGCCCTCGCGCGCGATGCTGGAGCAACTGATCGCCCACATGGGCATCACGCTGCGCGCGTTGCTGCGCCAGAAGGGCACGCCCTATGGCGAACTCGGGCTGGACGGCCCGCCCTGACCGATGCGGCACTGATCGACGCGATGATGATGGCGCATCCGGTGCTGATCAACCGCCGCCGGCGATCCGCTGCTCACGCCATTGACGCCGGACCTTTTCCGGCGCGGCGGGCTCTGCCGGCTATCTCTCGCCCAGCCCGATCGCCGCCAGATCCTCAGCCATCCTGCCTGCGAGCCATTCGCAGATCTGCGGAACCACCGGCGGCAAAGGCTTCGACCGGGGTGCGATCAGCGAGTGATCGCGGCCCGTGCGCAACCTCTTGTCCGACGCTTCGACCATCCTTCCCTCGCGCAATGCGCGCGAGACGACGCTGATCCAGCCAAGCGCGATACCCTCGCCCCGCTCGGCCGCCTGCAAGACCACGGAGTAGTCGGAAAAGCTGTGCCACTGTCCCGACCGGGCGAAGCCAGGGCCCAGCAGCTTTTGCCAATGGACCCCGTGCGCGTCATCAAGGTTCAGAAAGACATGGCCTGACGGATCGTTCTTCAACGGTCCCCGCTCGGTCAGATAGTCGGGGCTGCAGACGGGCAGGATGACCTCGGGCGCGAAGGACCAGACATGGTAGCGCGGGTCATCGTCGCGCACGATTCGGGTGGCGATGTCTGCATGGGCGGGTGGCTCGCCCAGCATTCCCTGGGCCAGATCCAAGCGCAACTCGATGCCAGGAAAGGCGGCTTTGAAGCTGCCCAGCCGGGGCAGCAGCCAGTGGGTCGCAAAGGAACTGGAAAAGGACAATGTCACCCTGGTCCGGGCAAAGCGGTCCTGCGCCTCTGCAACGGCCGCGGCGATGCCGGCAAAACCTTGGGAGACGGCGTCGAAGATGCGCTGCCCGTCTGCGGTCAAGGCAACGCCCGTCGGGCTGCGGTCGAACAGGCGCAGGCCCAACTCGGCTTCAAGCTGGGCGATGGCACGGCTGATCGCCGGTTGGGTTACGTTGAATTCGCGCGCAGCGGCCGAGAAGCTGCCGGTGCGCGCGGCGGCTTCGAAAACGAACAGCGCGCGCGTGGCTGCGCCCAGTCGGAGCGGAGAGGTCATGCCTGCAGCGTATACCCCCCGTCAGGATTATCAAGCTTCCTGCCACGCCTGTCCTCGCGCAGGTTGGAAGACAGCTTGCACCCCAAAGGTGCCGCTGCAGACAGGACCACGAGATGCAGATGATCGCCCCCGACACCCGTTCCGCCGACCCGCTTCTTCGCCCGTTCCGCCTGCGGGGGCTGGAGCTGCGCAACCGCATCGTCAGCACCAGCCATGCCTCGCTGCTGGACGATGGCGGAATGCCGGGCGAACGCTACCAGGCCTATCACGAGGAGAAGGCGCGCGGAGGCGTCGCCATGACGATGATCGGCGGCTCGGCCATGATTTCGCGCGATTCCAGCTGGGGCGGGGGGCAGCTGAACCTTGCAGGTGACGCGGTTATCCCGCATCTGGCGGCGACGGCGGAGCGGATCCATGGCCATGGCGCGGCGATCATCTGCCAGATCTCGCATCTGGGGCGGCGGGCCACGGCGCTTGGCGGGGCCTGGCTGCCCGCTATTGCGCCGTCGCGGGTGCGCGAGACCCGGACCCGCAGCTTCCCGAAAGAGATGGACCGCGCCGATATCGACCGGGTGATCGCGGATTTCGCCGCCGCCGCCCGGCGCTGCCAGGAGGCGGGACTGGACGGGGTCGAGACGCTGACCGGCGGGCACCTGATCGGCCAGTTCCTGTCGCCGCGCACCAACCGTCGCAGCGACGGCTTCGGCGGATCGCCTGCCAACCGCGCCCGCTTCGCGCTGATGGTGCACGAGGCGATCCGCCGTGCCGTGGGCGACGATTTCGTGGTGGGCATCCGCTATGTCGTCGACGAAGGCGGCACGGACGGGCTGACCGCCGGCGACGCTCTGGACATCGCCCGGATGATCCAGGCCGAGGGGCATGTGGACCTGTTCGACTGCATCTATGGCCGCATGGACAGCGACCTGCTGCTGACCGAGGACAACATGCCCGGCATGTTCCAGCCCTCCGCCCCTTACCTGGCGCATATCCGCGCCTTCCGGCAGGCCGTGTCGCTGCCGGTCCTGCACGCGGGCGGCATCCGCGACGTGGCCACCGCGCGCCATGTGCTGCGCGACGGGATCGCGGATCTGGTCGGCATGACGCGCGCCCATATCGCCGACCCGCATCTGGTCGCCAAGATCGCGGCCGGGGTCGAGGATCGCATCCGCCCTTGCGTCGGCGCCTCCTATTGCCTGTATCGCAAGGCGCATTGCGTCCATAACCCCGCAACCGCGCGCGAAACCACCCTGGGCCATGCCATTCCCCGGTCCCCCGCACCGCGCCGCGCCATTGTCGTGGGCGGCGGCCCGGCGGGGATGGAGGCCGCGCGCGTGCTGGCCGAACGCGGCCACCGCGTCACCCTGATCGAGGCAGCCGCGCGCCTTGGCGGGCAGATCCTGGTGGCGGCCAAGGCTCCGGGGCGCCGCGACCTGCTGGGCATCATCGAGTGGCGGCGCAGCGAGTTGGAGCGGCTGGGGGTGGATGTCCGCCTGAACACCTGGGCCGAGGCCGCAGACATCCTGGCCGAGGCCCCAGGCATCGTCGTCGTGGCGACCGGCGGCATTCCCGACCTGGACTGGCTGGAGGGGGCCGGGCATTGCCACAGCACCTGGGATCTGCTGAACGGCGAGGTCGCGGCTCAAGGCGACGTGCTGGTTTATGACGGCACCGGGCGGCAGGCCGCGCCGTCCTGCGCGCTGAAGCTGGCCGAGGGGGACCGCAGCGTCATCCTTGCCACCCCCGACGCGGTCCCTGCAGCCGAGATGCCCTATCAGGATGCGACCAGCTTCCGCAAACGCTTCTACCAGGCGGGCATCGCCACCCTGACCGATCATGCCCTCATCCGGGTCGAGCGCCAGGGAAACCGGCTACGCGCCACTTTCCGCAATGAAATGTCCGGGGCGGAACGCAGCCTGGATACCGCGCAGGTGATCGTCGAACACGGCACGCTGCCGATGGACGATCTGTTCACCGAATTGCGCGCCTCAAGCGAGAGGTTCGCGCTGCACCGGATCGGCGATGCGGTCGCCAGCCGCGACCTGCATGCCTCGATCCTGGATGCCTATCGGCTCTGCCTGGGACTGTGACAGGGTTTTGAGAGGCGGCGGGCGTTACAGCCCGCCGAAATGGAACGCCTTGGTTTCCAGATACTCCTCGATCCCGTCCTGCGCTCCCTCGCGGCCAAGGCCCGATGCCTTGACGCCGCCGAAGGGGGTTTCGGCATGGCTGACCGCGCCGGTGTTCAGGCCGACAAGGCCGAACTCCAGCGCTTCGCCCAGGCGGAAGGCGCGCGCGATGTCGCGGGTGAAGAAATAGGCGGCCAGGCCGAAGGGCGTGCCGTTGGCGATGGCAAGCGCCTCCTCCTCGGTCTCGAAGCGGAAGATCGGGGCGACCGGGCCGAAGGTTTCCTCGGCGGCCAGTTGCATCTCGGTCGTGGCGCCGATCAGAACCACCGGATCGGCATAGGCATCAGGCAGATCGCGCAGGGCTGTCGCGCGGGTCGCGCCCTTGGACAGCGCGTCCTCGACATGGGCGCGGATCTTGGCGATGGCGGCGCCGTTGATCATCGGGCCGATGGTCGTGCCCTCGGCCGTGCCGGGGCCGACCTGCAGCGCATCGACGCGCTTCGCCAGCGCCGCGACAAAGGCGTCGTGGATGCCCGATTGCACCAGGATCCGGTTCGCGCAGACGCAAGTCTGCCCGCCGTTGCGGAACTTGGACAGCATCGCGCCTTCCACCGCCGCATCCAGATCGGCATCGTCGAAGACGATGAAAGGCGCGTTGCCGCCCAACTCCAGCGACATGCGCTTCAGCGTCGGCGCGCATTGCTCGGCCAGCAGCGCGCCCACGCGGGTCGAGCCGGTGAAGGACAGCTTGCGCACCACCGGGCTGGCAGTCAGTGTGGCGCCGATCGCCGCGGGGCGGCCGGTCAGGATGTTGATCACGCCCGCGGGAATCCCGGCACGTTCGGCCAGGACGCCAAGCGCCAGCGCCGAATAGGGGGTGAAGTCCGAAGGTTTCACCACCATCGTGCAGCCCGCCGCCAGGCCAGGGGCGACCTTGCGGGTGATCATCGCGATGGGGAAGTTCCAAGGCGTGATGATCGCGCAGACGCCCACCGGCTCCTTCATGGCAAAGACCTTCTTGCCCGGCACCGGCGAGGGGATGATCTTGCCGTTGATCCGCCGCGCTTCCTCGGCAAACCAGCGCAGGAAGGAGGCGCCATAAAGCACTTCGCCCCGCGCCTCTGCCAGGGGCTTGCCCTGTTCTGCGGTCAGGATCTGCGCCAGGTCGTCCGCGTGGTCCAGCATCAGCTGATACCAGGCCATCAGCAGGTCGGCGCGCTCGGCATGGGTGCGCTTGCGCCAGTCCACCATGGCCCGTTCCGCGGCGGCGATGCCCTGCGCGGTTTCATCCGCCGTGCAGTCGGGCATCGTGCCCATGGCGCGGCCGGTGGCGGGGTTCGTCACCTCCATGTCGGGGCGGGCGATCCATTGGCCGTCGATCAGCGCGGCTTGGCGGAACAGGCCGGGATCGTTCAGCTGCGGGCCGAAATCGGTCATGTGGTTCATGCTTGCTTCTCCAGCGCAGCCAGGACGGCTGCGGTAATGGCATCGGTGCCGTGCAAGCCGGGGCGGATGCCGATACCCCGGGCGGTGGCGGATTCGATGGCGGCCAGCACCGCATCGGCGGCGGGCTTCTCGCCCAGGTGCTCCAGCATCATCGCGCCCGACCAGATGGCGGCGATGGGGTTGGCGACATTTTTCCCCGCGATGTCGGGGGCCGATCCGTGGACGGGTTCGAACATCGACGGGCCGCTGCGGTCGGGGCAGATATTGGCCGAGGCCGCGAAGCCCAGGCCGCCCTGGATCGCCGCACCCAGGTCGGTCAGGATGTCGCCGAACAGGTTCGAGGCCACGATCACGTCCAGATCCTGCGGCGCCATCACCATCTTGGCGGCCATGGCGTCGATATGCATGGGGCTGACGGTCACGTCCGGGTATTCGGCGGCAACCTGCTGCGTCACCTCGTCCCAGAACACCATCGAATATTTCTGCGCATTGGATTTCGTGACCGAGGTCAGGTGCCCCCGCCGCGCCCGCGCCTGTTCGAAGCCGAAGCGAATGATGCGCTCGACCCCCTTGCGGGTGAAGATCGCGGTTTCGGTGGCGACCTCGTTGTCGCGGCCCTGGTGGACGCGGCCGCCGGCGCCGGAATATTCGCCCTCGGTATTCTCGCGGATGCAGAGGATATCGAAGCCTTCCGCCCTCAGCGGGCCTTCCACGCCGGGCAGCAGCCGGTGCGGGCGGATATTGGCATATTGGTCGAAGGCCTTGCGGATCGGCAGCAGCAGCCCGTGCAGCGACACCGAATCCGGTACCGTGGCGGGCCAGCCGACCGCGCCCAGATAGATCGCGTCGAAGGGGCGCAGCTGCTCGATCCCGTCCTCGGGCATCATGCGGCCGGTCGCCAGACAGGTCTCGCAGGACCAGTCGAAGCGGGTCGGTTCCAGCGTGAAGCCGAAGCGCGCGGCGGCGGCGCCCAGCACCTGCATCGCGGCGTCGGTCACATCCACGCCGATGCCGTCGCCGGGGATCAGCGCGATCTTGTGGGCGGTCATGGTCTTCTCCTTCAGATGTCGATCAGCACCGATTTCGTGCGGCGGTTCGCGGCGAATGCCTCGCGCCCCAGATCCTTGCCAAGCCCTGAGGCCTTCCAGCCGCCGGTCGGCAGGATATGGTCACGCGACCGGCCATAGCGGTTGACCCAGACCGTCCCCGCTTCCAGCCGCCGGGTCAGGCGCAGCGCGCGGGACAGGTCGCGGGTGAACAGCCCGGCGCAAAGGCCATAGGTCGGGTGCTGGGCCAGGGCCAGCCCCTCCTCCTCGGTGTCGAAGGTCTGGAAGGTGGCGACCGGCCCAAAGATTTCCTCGGTCACGGCGGGATTGTCGGCCGAAACGCCGCCGATCAGGGTCGGCCGGTAGAAGCTGCCCTCGTGATCGAAGCGGGTGCCGCCGCACAGGATCTCGCCGCCCTGCGCCCGCGCCGCCTGCACGATGCCGTCGATCCGCCGCAGCTGCGGGTCCGAGATGATGGGCGAGAAGCCGGGCCTTTCCGCCCAGGTCGGCGCAGGCCGCGGCCTGGCGAAGCGGTCGGCCAGCCGCGCGGCCAGCGCATCGGCGATGCCGCGCTGCACGATGATGCGCGATCCGGCGATGCAGAACTGGCCCGCATTGGGCAGGATGCCGCGTTCCAGGCAGGTGGCGGCCAGGTCGATATCGGCATCGTCGAACACCAGCATCGGGCTTTTTCCGCCCAGTTCCAGGGTCATCGGCTTGATGCCGGTGCGCGCGATATTCTCCATGATCGCCGCGCCCGCGCAGGTCGAGCCGGTGAAGCTGACCTTGTCGATGCCGGGATGCCCGGTGATCGCCGCTCCGGTGACCGGCCCGTCGCCAAGGACGACATTGACCAGCCCCGCGGGAATGCCTGCGCGCACCGACAGTTCGGCCATGTAGAGCGTGGACCAGGGCGTCATCTCGGACGGTTTCAGCACCACGGCATTGCCTGCGGCCAAGGCCGGGGCCAGCTTCCAGCCCGCCATCGAGATCGGGAAGTTCCAGGGCGCGATGGCGCCGACCACGCCATAGGGTTCGGCGGCGATGAAGCCCAGGCTGCCCGCGCCCGTGGGCACCAGGTCGCCGCCTTCCTTGTCGGCGAATTCGGCGAAGAAACGGATCTGTTCTGCCGTCACCGGCACGTCGCCTGCGGCCACATGCGCGACGGGGCGGGACGAGCAGACCGCCTCCAGCCGGGCGAGCACCGGGGCCTCGGCCTCGATCAGGTCGGCCCAGGCATGCAGCGCGCGCAGACGGTCGCGGGGATGCAGGGTCGCCCATCCCGACACGGCAAGCGCCCGCCGCGCCGCCGCCACCGCGCGGTCCACCATGGCCGCATCGGCCACCGGGACATGGCCGACCACCCGGCCGCTGGAAGGCGCGCGCACCTCGAGCCGCGCCTCGTCCTCGACATAGGCGCCGTCGATGAAATGGCCTGCGGGCAGGGTCAGGGACAGGGGATCGAAGGCAAGGGTCATGGCATCCTCGGCTGTTGGGACAAGGGTGGCGCGGGGCGGTCGGCGAAAGCTGCCGAAGGGGCGCGTCGGGCAGCAGAAATCACCGTGCCGCACCGAGGCACGGAAGATTATGCTGTCAGTCCTCCAGCAACGCGCCGACGGGCACCGGGCGCACCGGGGGCTGGCCGCGCAGCCGGCCCGCCTCCTGCGGGGCAAGACCGGCGTGGCGGGCGATCAGCGCGGCGGCGGCAAGCTGGCAATAGCGGCCCTGACAGCGGCCCATGCCGATGCGCCCCAGGGACTTCACGCGATTGGCCTCGGCCCCGCCCAGGCCTGCAGCATCGCGCATCTGCCCCAGGGTGATCCCCTCGCAGCGGCACAGGACAGCCGCATCGGGCAGCGCATCCAGTTGGCCCGAGGGCCAGGGAAAGGCGTGTGCCATCGCGGCGGCGAAGCAGTGCAGCCGCCGGGCGCGGCGCAGCAGCGCGCGCGTGCCGGGCGTGGCGATCCCCAGGTCGGTCAGGCAGGCATTGGCGGCCAGGGCACCCGCGACCTCGGCGCCGTCCGCGCCCAGGATGCGCAGCCCGTCTCCGGCCAGATAGAGGCCCGGCCCCGCCCGGCCCATCTCATCCGCGACCGGCAGCCATTGCGCCCAGGTGTCGGACCATGCAAAGCGCGCGCCCGCCAGGTCGGCCAGTTGCGTTTCCGCCCGCAGGTGCCAGCCAAGCGCCACCGCGTCGCATTCCGTGACCTGCGCCCGGCCCCAGCCATCGCACCAATGGACCGCATCCGCGGCGATCCGTTCCAGCCGGACGCCGGCGTGATACAGCCGCCCAAGCCGCGCCCGCATCGCCAGCCCCCGCGCCGTCACCGCCGGGCGGGTCAGGGCCATGCCGATGCCGCCCCGCATCTGCGTCGCCAGGGACGAGGTGTCCAGCACCGCCGCGACCCCTGCCCCCGCCGCCAGCAGCTGCGCCGCCACCAGGGTCAGCAGCGGCCCCGATCCTGCCAGCACGATCTGCCGCCCGATGGCCACGCCCTGCGCCTTCAGCGCGATCTGCGCCGCGCCCAGGGAATAGACCCCGGCACGCTGCCAGCCATCCACCGGGACCAGGCGGTCGGTGGCCCCCGTCGCCAGGATCAGCCGGTCATGGGGAATGCGTGCCGCGCCGACATGCGCCACCCCGTCGCGGATCGCATGGACCGCGGAGTGCGGGCGATAGTCCACCTGCCCCGCCGCCACCATTCCGTCGAACAGCGCGTGCAGCGCCCGCGCCTTCCCGGCCTCGGAGCCGTAGAGCTTTTCCGGCGGGCGGGTGAAGCCCTCGGGCGGGCGGCGATAGATCTGGCCGCCGGCCCGCGCGGCTTCGTCCACCACGACCGGGCGCAGGCCCGCGCGGACCAGCCGCTCTGCCGCGCGGATGCCCGCAGGCCCGGCGCCGACGACCAGCACCCGCGTCATGCGGGCCACCCTTGCGGCGCCTCGGAAAGCAGCCGCATCCCCGCCGCAAGGGGCGTCGAGCAGGCGCGCAGGCGCGAGCCGTCCTCGGCCCAGATCCAGCAATCCTGGCAGGCGCCCATCAGGCAGAAGCCCGCACGCCGCTCCGGCCCGAACTCGGCCGGGCGCAGCGATCCGGCGCCGGTCAGGATCGCGGTCAGCACCGTGTCGCCCATCAGCCCGGTCATGTCCCGCCCGTCGAAACGGAAGGCGACCGGCGCGCGCCCCGTCTCGGCCAGCCGGACCAGTTGCCCGGTCATTCCGCGGCCTGCGCAAGGGCCGGGCGCGGCAGGTCGGGGAAACGCGCGCAGACGGCATCGAAGGCGCGGTGCACGGCCTCGGGGCCATTGCCCTCCATGCGGCGGAAGATCTCGGTCTTGGCGAAGAAGCGCCAGTGGATCGGCAGCGCCGTCAGGATCGCCGTCAGGGCCTCATAGGCGGCGCTGGTCCAGCGCGCCTCGAAGCCGTCGCGTTCGGGGCCGAAATGGAAATGCCCCTGATGTTCCGTCGCCTGCGCCCGCAGCGCCGCCGTGGCATCGGCATCGCCGACGACCACGCCGTAATCGCGCCGCGCCGCATCGACCGAGACATAGCCCCGCGCCACATCCTGCTCGACGCGCCAGACCTCGCGCTCGAAGGGGTTGCCGCGCCCGCCGCCCCCGGCGGAACGGATCATCAGCACATCGCCGGGGCCAAGGATCGCGGTGTCGGCGGACCCGGTGCGCCGTTCGTCGGGCGTTCCGGGGTTCACGATCATCTCGGCCAGGCCCGCCGCCTTGCCGCCCAGGATCCCCCAGGGGCGGAAGACGCTGCGGTCGCGGTTGCGCGCGGTGATGCTGCTGTCGGGGGCGAAGACGCGGAAGGCCATCTCGGTGGCCAGCCCGCCCCGCCAGCGACCGGCCCCGCCGCTGTCCTGCGCAAGGCCGTAGCGGACGAATTCCACCGGCACCTCGGTCTCGGTGATCTCGATGGGGGTGTTCTTCAGATAGGCCGCGTCCGCGCCCGAGCCGTTGGTGCCGTCGCGCCAGGGCATGCCGCCGCCGCCGCCCACCACCGGGTTCACGGCAGCGATGACCGTCTTCTGCGTGCGCTCGTCCCGCGTCATCACGTTGATGATGCAGTTGTTGCCGGCGGGCGCGGCGGGCATCCGGTCGGGAATGGCCTGCGAGAATGCCCCGAAGATCACCGACCGCAACCGCGCGCAGGTCAGCGACCGCATCCCCACCGCAGCGGGCGCGACCGGGTTCAGCACCGTGCCTTCCGGCGCGATGCAGGTGAAGGGCCGCGTCAGCCCGGTGTTCAGCAGGATGCGCGGGTTCAGCGTATAGAGGACGTAATAGACCCCCACCAGCAGCATGGTATGCCGCGGATCCCCGCCCGAGGGCACGTTCAGCGAACTGCCAAGCTGCGGGTCCGATCCGGTGAAATCCAGCACCGCGCTGTCGCCCCGGATCTTCAGGGTCAGGTTCAACCGGCAGGGATTGGCCTGGTCGCTGTCCTCGTCGGCGTAATCGGCGAAATGGTAATCCCCGTCCGGGATCGCGCGCAGGATGTCGCGGGCCTGCGCCTCGGCCTGGTCCTTCAGCGCCGCGACGCCCTGGACGAAGCCCTGCTTGCCGAACCGGGCGATCATCTGGTGCACCTTGCGCTCGCCGGTGTTCAGCGCGCCGACCAGCGCCTTGATGTCGCCGATGTTCAGCGCGGGCTTGCGGACATTGGTCTGCATGATCCGCAGGATCTGCTCGTCGAAGACGCCTTCGTTCACCAGCTTCATCGGCGGAAAGCGGATGCCTTCCTGGTGGATCTCGGTCAGGGACCGGGACAGGGACGCCGGCACCGCGCCGCCCATGTCGGTGTTGTGGATATGCCCGCCGGTCCAGGCGACGATCTCGCCATCCGCGAAGACCGGCTTCCACAGGTGGGTGTCGGGGGCATGGGTCGCGACATGGCCGGAATAGGGGTCGTTGGTGAAGGCCACGTCGCCGGGGCGGTAATCCTCCACCATGGCGATAGCCCGGCCATAGGTCAGGCCCGGATACCAGGTCGCGCCCAGGTCCATCGGCACCGCGAAGGTGTCGCCGCCCTTGTCCATCAGCATGACGGTGAAGTCCTGCGTTTCCTTGACGAAGGCCGAATGCGCCGTGCGGTGCAGCGTATGCGCCATGTTCTCGGCCGCCGCGCGGGCGTGGTTGGCCAGGACCTGAAGCGTCATCTTGTCGAACATGGGCTTACTCCGCAAAGCTCAGGTGGATGTTCAGGTGGTCGTCCACCTGGGCCGTCGCGCCTTCGGGGATGGCGAAAGTGGTGTCTTCCTGCGTGACGATTGCGGGGCCGTGGAAACGCGCACCCCCCGTCAGGTCCGCGCGGTCATAGAGCGGGATCTCCTGCCAGGCCCCCAGATGCACCGGCACATGGCGCGCGGGCCGGGGGGGGGCGGGATCGCCCGTCTCTACCGGGAATTCGGGCTTCGGCCCGGCACCGATGGCGGACAGGCGCAGGTTCACGATCTCGATCCGGCCCTCGGGGTCGTCGAAATCGTAAAGACGCAGATGCGTGGCGTGGAAGGCCTGCGCGATGCGGGCGGGATCGTTCAGCCAAGCGGGTTCCAGACCGACCTCGATCTCGTAGCTCTGGCCGGCATAGCGCATGTCGGCGGACAGGTGCAGGTCGGCGGCGCCGTGATGGCCCTGGGCGGCCAGCCAGGCGCGACCGTCATCGGTCAGCGCCCGGAACGGCGCGGTCAGATCCGCGCCCAGATCGGCAAAGACCGTGCGGATGAAGTCGCCGCGCAGATCGGCTACCAGACCGCCAAGCGCAGAGACCACGCCCGGACGGCGCGGGGCGATGACGCGCGAGATCCCCAGCTCGCGCGCCAGGAACGCCCCCAGCATCGGCCCGCCGCCACCAAACGGCATCAGCGCGAAATCCCGCAGATCGACGCCGGCGCGCGAGGACAGCTTCTCGACCTCGACGAACATCTCGGAAATCGCGATGTCGAGGATCGCCTGCGCGGTTTCCTCGGGGCCGCGGCCAAGCTGCTCGGCCAAGGCAGCAACGGCCTGCCGGGCCAGCGCCACGTCCATCTGCAACTGGCCGTAGGCCATCTGGCTGTGGCCCAGCCAGCCGCAGACCGCCATCGCATCCGTCACCGTGGCCTGTGTCCCGCCGCGTGCGTAGCAGGCCGGACCGGGGTTCGATCCCGCCGATTCCGGCCCGACGCGCAGCACCCCCTGCGCGTCCACGCTGGCGATGGAGCCGCCGCCGATGCCGATGGAACTGACCGAGACCGAAGGGATGTGCAACGGAAACTCGCCGATCAGCTCGTCCGATCCGAACTGCACCTGCCCGTCCACGATCAGCGCGAAATCGGCCGAGGTGCCGCCGATGTCCAGCGTCAGGATGCGATCCTCGCCGGCCTGGCGGGCCAGCCAGCTTGCGCCGATCACGCCGGATGCCGTGCCCGACAGCAGCATCGACACGCAGTCGCGCCGCCCCTCGGCCGCGGTCATCAGCCCGCCGTTCGACTTGGTCAGCATGGCGCGGGCCGGAACCCCCTGCCCCGCCAGCCGCGATTCCAGCGCCGTCAGATAGCCCGCGACGCGCGGATGGACATAGCCGTTCAGGATCGCGGTCGAGCTGCGCTCGTATTCGCGGATCACCGGCCAGACCTCCGCCGAGGTGAAGACGAACAGATCGGGCGCCTGCGCCTCGATCTGCGCCTTGACGGCGGCCTCCTGCGAGCCGTCGCGCCAGGAATGCAGCAGCGCCACGATCACCCCCTCGGCGCCTGCGGCCTTGGCGCGGGCCACGGCATCGGCGATGGCGACCCCATCGGGGGCGAGGGTCTGGCGGCCGTCGGCGCGCATCCGGGCTGGGATGCCGAAGATCATGTCGCGCGAGACCAGCGGGTCGGGCCGGTGGCAGAACAGCGAATACATCTCGGGCATCCGCAACCGGGCGAGCTCGATCACATCCTCGAAGCCCGCATTGGTGATCAGCGCCAGGCGCGCGCCCTTGCGCTGGATGATGGTGTTGATGCCGACCGTGGTGCCGTGCACGAAGCGGCTGACCGTCGCCGGATCCAGCCCTTCGCGTTCAGCCAGCAGCCGAAGCCCTTCCAGCAGTTCGGCGCCGGGATCGTCGGGCGTGGTCAGCACCTTCAGCGATGCGACGCGGCCCGAGGTCGCCTCCAGCGCGCAGAAATCCATGAAGGTGCCGCCGATATCGACGCCGATCTTCCAGTCCGCTACGGTCCCGTCCATTCCGCCACTCCATCATTGGTCGAGGCGATGGAACCAGAAGCGGCGATCCGCGTCCAAGACGCAAAGCGGCGCGGGCTATAAGTCGGGCTTATGCCTTCGGATCGTGTCCCGCATCAGGCTTTCCGCGCGCGACAGCACGCGGCCCTTCAGCGTCAGCAGCGACAGGGGCAGCGCCGCATCGTCCAGCAGCGGGCATTGCCGGATGCCCGCGAACTGCGCCCAGGGCAGCAGGGAATCGACCACCGCAATCCCCAGCCCCGCCTGCACGAAGCCCACGGCGGTGATCGACATGTCGATCTCCAGGATCGGCTCGAACCGCAGGCCCTGGACGCGGGCCGCCTGGGACAATTCATGATGTGGGCGGGTCGCCGCGCGATAGGAGATCAATGCCTGATCCTGCAGATCGGCAAGTCTCAGCCCGTCGCGGTCCACGAACGGATGGTCCGGCGGCAAAAGACAGGTAAACCGCGTGCCCCCCAGCGGCTCGACGTCGATATCGGGCGGCATCGTGTCGTCCAGCGCCAGCGCCAGCATGGCATCCCCTGCGCGCAGCATGGTGATCAGCGAGGCGACCGGGGCGACATGGGCGCGCACCAGGATGTCGGGATGCGCCTTGCGATAGGCGGCCAGCACCCCCGGCAGGAAGGACATCGCCGGCGGGGGCGAGGCCGCGATGCGCACCAGCCCCGCCCGCCCCTGCCGCAGGTCGGCGGTCTTGCGGCGCAACCCTTCCAGCCCGCCGAACAGCCGCTCGGCATCGGGCAGCAGCTCCAGCGCCTCGGGCGTGGGGTGCAGGCGGCCCTTTTCGCGGGTGAACAGGGGAAAGCCCAACTCGTCCTCGGCATGCAGCAGCACCTGGCTGAGGGCGGGTTGCGAGATGTTCAGCATCCGCGCCGCAGCGGTGATCGAGCCTGCGCGCATCACCGCCACGAACACCTCAAGCTGCCTGGCCCGCATCATGCCCCCATAGGTTCGACTTATGGTTCACCCAAGAACTCGTCCTTGACCCTTCATGCCCCCCGGCGTTCCCTTGGGCAAGGTTTTCGGGGGAACGCGGATGTCGGTGATCGTTCTGGGCGGCGGCTTGATGGGCAGTGCAACGGCGTTCTTCCTGGCGCGCCGGGGCATCGCCACGACCCTGATCGACAGCGGCCGCATCGGCGCCGGGGCGACCGTCGCATCTTTCGGCAACATCCGGCGCAGCGGGCGCTACCTGCCGCAATTGCCGCTGGCGCATCGCTCGCTTGCCCTGTGGCACCGGCTGGAAGCGCTGCTGGGCCGCGACGTGGAATTCCGCGCGGCCGGCCACCTGCGGCTGATCTTCAACGCCGAGGGCCTGGCGCTGATGCGCCGCTTTGCCGAAGACGCCCGACCCTGGGGATTGGAGCTTGAGGAGCTGGGCCCGGACCAGATCCGACGGCGCTTTCCGGGGCTTGGGCCGGAGGCCATCGCCGCGTCGTTCTCGCCCCGCGACGGGTCGGCCAACCCGCGGCTGATCGCGCCGGCCTTTGCCGATGCCGCGGCGCGGGCGGGCGTGCAGGTGGTGGACCAGGCGCAGGTGCTGTCCGTCCAGCCCGGCTTTACCGTCGAAACCGCGCGCGGGACGTTCCATGCTGATCGGTTGGTCAACTGCACGGGCCATCACGGCGCGGCTCTGGCGGCGCAGTTCGGCGAACCCGTGCCAATCGAGGTTCGCGGCCCGCAGATGGCCGTGACCGAGCCGCTGCCGCACCGCATCCTGCCGGTTGTCGGGGTCTGGTCGGCGGATCACGGCGCCTATCTGCGGCAGGTCGAACGCGGCAACGTGGTCTTTGGCGGCGCGGTGGACCGGGGGACGGTCGGCGCGGATGGCCGCGCCCATGCCGACCCCGCCCGCCTGCCCGCGCAATTGCGCGCGGTGGTGCGCCTGTGCCCGGCCCTGCGCCATGTTGCGGTGATCCGGCAATGGTCGGGGGCCGAGGGCTATGTCCGCGACGGCTTGCCGGTCATGGGCGCCTCGGGGACCACGGCGGGGCTGTTCCATGCCTTCGGTTTCTGCGGCCACGGCTTCCAGCTGGGCCCCGGCGTGGGCGATGCGATGGCGGAACTGGTCGCAACAGGCCGCTGCGAAACGCCGCTGGAGGATTTCCACATCGGGCGTTTTGCGGCATGAGCTCAGAACTTCGCCACCTTGCCCCATTGGCTGCCCTTGAAGCGGTCCAGCCGGTATTGCGCGATCTCGGTGATCGGCGTCCGGCCCAGGATCATGTCGGCCACCAGATGCCCGACCCCCGGCCCGATCCCGAAGCCATGGCCCGACAGGCCCGCCGCCAGGACCAGGCCCGGCAGGCCGCAATCCGCGTCAATGACCGGCACCCCGTCGGGCGTGCTGTCGATGAAGCCCGCCCAGCTGGCCTGCACGGGAATGTCCCGCAACGCGGGCAGCAGGCGGCGGGCGCGGGCCAGCGTTTCCCTGACCAGGGCCTTCGACGGATGCGGGTCGAGAATCCGCACCCGCTCCATGGGCGTTTCGCGATCCAGGGACCAGCGGGCGCGGGTCTCGAACCCCGCAGCCCAGCCCTGCAGCCCGCCGGGGCGCAGGGCGCGCCAGCGTTTCGCGAACATCGGCAGGAAATGCCTGGCGCCGGCGATCATCCGCGGCGTCGGATCCACATTGGCCCGGCCCGAGATCGCCAGCGTATAGCCGCCGTCGCCCCGGCGCGTGGCCGATACGGCAGCGGTATGCAGGGCATCGGGCAGCCCCTCGGCGCCCGGCATCACCGACAGGATCGAACTGCGCACCGAGGCTTGCGGGAAGCCGATCCCCAGCTGGTGCAGGAAACTGCCGGCCCAGGCCCCGCCGGCCATCACCACCGTGCCGGTGCGGATCGTGCCGCGCTCGGTCACGACGCCCGCGACGCGGCCGGCCTCAAGCTCCAGCCCGCGGGCGGCGCAGGACTGGATCACATGGCCGCCATGCTTGACGATGCCCTGCGCGATCAGCGGCGCGGCGCTGGCGGGGTCGGCAATGCCGTCCGTGGGCGACCAGACGCCGCCCAGCCAGGATTTGCCGGTGGCGCGGCCGCGCTCGGCAGCCTCGGGGCCCGACAGCATCCGCGTGTCGATGCCTTCGCCTTGCGCGAAGCGGCCCCAGGCGGCCCAGCCTTCCAGCTCGGCGGGGTCATCGGTCAGATACAAGAGCCCGCAGCGGCGAAAGCCGATGCCGGGGCCCAGGTCGGCGGCCATCTGCTCCCACAGGTCCAGGCTGCGCGTGGACAAGGGCAATTCGCGGGCATCGCGATTCTGCTGCCGGCACCAGCCCCAGTTGCGGCTGGACTGTTCCGCCCCGATGCGTCCCTTTTCCAGCAGCACCACGCTTTGCCCGGCACGGGCCAGCCAATAGGCGGCCGAGACACCGACAACGCCGCCGCCGATCACGACGCAATCGGCGCGGGCGGGCAGGTCTCCGGCGGTCTCGATGGACAAAAGCGGTGCGGGCATGGGGTTCTCCGGTCGTGTCACCGCAGGCTAGCGGCGGGTGGCCAGCCGCATCTGCCGCATCTCGCGGCGGCAGCGGCATTTCCTGTCGAATCGCAGCCGGTTGGCAGCGAGGCCGAATTGCAGCAGAAGGGACCCGGAACGGGAAGGAAGATCGAATGGCACCGCCGCTGAAACTGGACCGCATCGATGTGAAGATCCTGGCCGAACTGCAGAAGAACGGCCGCATCACCAATGTCGAGCTGGCCGATCTGGTCGCGCTGTCCCCCTCGCCCTGCCTGATGCGGGTCAAGAAGCTGCAGCAGGCCGGATACATCACCGGCTACAGCGCCCAGATCAACGTGGCGAAGCTGGGCGAGACGCTGACCGTCTTTACCGAATTCACCCTGAAGAACCACCGCCCGCCGGACTTCGCGCGCTTCCAGGAGGCGCTGGAAAAGATCGACAGCTGCATCGAATGCCATCTGGTGTCGGGCGGATACGACTATCTGGCGAAATTCGTGACCTCGGGGATCGTGGACTACCAGAACATCATCGAATCGCTGATCGACCGCGACGTCGGCGTGGACAAGTATTTCAGCTTCGTGGTGATCAAGACGCCCTTCGTCAAGACGCAGATCCCGCTGACCCGACTATTCGCGGAACGGTCCTGACGCCCGGCCGGACGAGACAGGCGGCGCCCGCCGGGCCTGTGCGGTCCGGCGGCATCCGTGGACAGGACAGCTGGTCGCGAAGGCTTGGGCCCTTGCCCGTCGCAGCTACCGTCCCGCGAACTGCGCCATCAGGGCGGGGTCCTGTTCCAGCCCCTTCAGCCAGCCGGTATCCAGCTGGGGGATCGAGCCGATCAGCAGGCGCGAATAGGGATGCGCGGCCTCGGTCGACATGCGCGCGGCGGGCAGCGCCTCGACCACCCGGCCCTTCAGCATCACCAGGACCTCGTCGCAGATCGCCTCGACCGTGGACAGGTCGTGGCTGATGAACATGTAGGACAGGTTCAGCTCTCGCTGCAGTTCCTTCAGCAGGTCCAGGATGGCCGCCGCGACGACGGTGTCCAGCGCCGAGGTGATCTCGTCGCACAGGATCAGCTCGGGCTCGGCGGCCAGGGCGCGGGCCAGATTCACCCGCTGCTTCTGCCCGCCCGACAATTCCGAGGGCAGGCGGTGGCGCAGGTGGCCGGGCAGGCGCACCATGTCCAGAAGCTCGATCACCCGGGCATTGCGCGCGGCCCCGGTCATGCCGTGATAGAAGGTCAGGGGCCGGGCCAGGATCGTCTCGATCGACTGCGCGGGGTTCAGCGCGGTATCGGCCAGCTGGAAGACGATCTGGACGCGGCGCAATTCGTCCTTGCTGCGCTGTTGCAGCGAGGGCGCCAGTTCCTTGCCGTCCAGCAGCAGGTTGCCGCGATAGGCGGGCAGAATGCCGGCGATGGCGCGGGCGAGCGTCGACTTGCCCGACCCGGATTCGCCGATCACGCCCAGGTTGCGGCCGCGTTCCAGCCGGAAGCTGACATCCTGCAGGATCTTCGCCGCCGGCACGCCGCCGCGGATCACGCCATAGCCCGCGCAGAGGTCCTGCACCGCAAGGATCGGCTCGGCCGCGTCGGGCCGGGCCATGGGGACATGCGGCACCGGCTCGAAGGCATCCAGCAGCTGGCGGGTATAGGGGTGCTTCGGCGCGTGCAGGATCTGCTCGGTCGGGCCTTCCTCCTGCACCACGCCGTTCTTCAGCACGATGATGCGGTCGGCGATCTGCGCCACCACGGCCAGGTCGTGGCTGACATAGACCCCCGCCATGGCGCCCTTGTCCATGACCGACTTGAAGGCGCGCAGTACCTCGATCTGGGTGGTCACGTCCAGCGCGGTCGTCGGTTCGTCGAAGATCACCAGCGCCGGATCGCCGATCAGCGCCATGGCCGCCGACAGGCGCTGCAACTGCCCGCCCGAGACCTGGTGCGGATAGCGGCTGCCGATGGTGTCGGGATCGGGCAGCGCCAAGGCGCGGAACAGCTGCCGTGCCTTGGCCTCGGCCTGCTCGCGCGGCATCAGCTGGTGGATGGCGGTGATCTCGACCACCTGGTCCATGATGCGCTTGGCCGGGTTGAAGGCCGCCGCCGCCGATTGCGGGACATAGGACACCTCGGTCCCCCGCATGGCGGCGCGCTGGCGCTCGGGCATCGCCGTCACGTCGCGGCGGCCCACGCGGATGCTGCCGCCCTGGATGGCGCAGCCGGGCCGCGCATGGCCCATCAGCGACAGGGCGATGGTGGTCTTGCCCGACCCGCTTTCGCCGATCAGGGCCACGATCTCGCCCGGGGCGATGTCGAAGCTGACGCCCTTGATGATCTCGACCTCGCGGCCCGAGTCGGTCCTGGCGCCGATCTTCAGGTCGCGCACGGAAACAAGCGGCTGATCCATCATTCGCTCCTGTCGCGGATGCGGGTGGGCAGGTTGTCGATGAACATGTTGACCGAGATGGTCAGCGAGGCGATGGCGATCGAGGGAAAGATCACCGCCGGCGCCCCTAGGCTGAGGCCCTCGATGTTCTCGCGCACCAGGGCGCCCCAGTCGGCATTGGGCGGCTGCACGCCAAGTCCCAGGAAGGACAGGCCCGACAGCACCAGCACGATGAAGACGAAGCGCAGGCCCAGATCGGCCAGAACGGGGCCCAGGATGTTGGGAAAGATCTCGCGCAGGATGATATGGCCGAAGCCCTCGCCCCGGGCGCGGGCCACGGTGACGAAATCCATGGTATTGACGTTGACCGCCAGCGCGCGGGCAAAGCGATAGGAGCCCGGCAGGTACATGGCCGCCAGCGTCACGATCAGGATCGGGATCGAGGATCCGACGGCAGCCACCACGACCAGGCCGAACAGCAGGTGCGGAATGCCGTTGAAGGCGTCCAGGAAGCGCGACAGCAGCGTGTCGAACCAGCCGCCGACCACGGCCGCGATCATGCCCAGAAGCACGCCGCCCGCGCAGGCCAGCATCACCGCGGCCAGCGCGATGCCGACGGTATAGCGCGTCCCCATGATGATGCGGGACAGGATGTCGCGGCCCAGATAGTCGCTGCCCATCCAGAACTGGCTGCTCATCGGGCCGAAATAGTCGAAATCGACCATGTCGCCGGGGGGATAGGGCGCGATCCAGGGGCCGATGATGGCGATCACCGCCCAGAACAGGATCACGGCCAGGCCGATGCGGCCCACCCAGTTGAAGGAATATCCCAGCCGGGCCGGGGTCGGAAGGCGCAAAGCAAGGGACATCAACGGCGCAACCTCGGGTTGGAGAGAATGGCGATCATATCGGCCAGCGTGATCAGCAGCAGATAGCTGATGCAGAAGATCATCGCGCAGCTCTGGATCAGGGGCAGGTCCCGGGTGGACACCGCGTCGACCATCAGCTTGGCGACACCGGGATAGTTGAAGACGGTCTCGACGATGATAACGCCGCCGACCAGATAGGACAAGGACAGCGCCACCGCGTTGGCAATGGGGCCAAGCGCGTTCGGCAGGGCGTGGCGCAGGACCATCCGCGTCCGCGACGCACCCTTCAGCAGCGCCATCTCCACATAGGGGGTGTTGATCGTCTCGATCACCGCGGCCCGCGTCATGCGGATCATCTGGGCCGAGACGACGAAGGACAGCGAGATGACGGGCATCGCATAGGCGCGCAGCATGTCACCGATGCTGTTCACATTGACCCCGAAGGACAGCGCGGGCAGCCAGTCCAGCCAGACGGCGAAGACCAGCACCGCCAGCGTCGCCACCATGAATTCGGGCACCGAGATGACGGAGATGGTCAGCACCGAGACCAGGCGGTCCAGCCAGGATCCGCGCCACATGGCGGCGGCGATGCCCAGGGTCAGCGCCACGGGCACGCAGACCAGCGTGACGATGCCCGCCAGGCGCAGCGTGTTCATCAGCCGCCCCGACAGCAGGTCGGCCACGGCCATCTTGTTGACATAGGACATCCCCAGATCACCCGTAGCAAGTCCGCCCAGCCAGGACAGGAAGCGCCAGATCGCCGGCTCGTCCAGGCCCATGGCGGTGCGCAGCCCGGCCACGGCCTCGGGGGTTGCGGCCTGACCCAGCAGCACCTCGGCCACGTCGCCGGGCAGCAGTTCGGTCGCGAAGAAGACCGCGAAGGACACGATCAGCAGCGTGATGAGCGCGATGCCCAGGCGCTGGCCGACCAGGATCCAGGTGGTTGCGGAACGCAGCATGTCACACCTCCATCAATGGGGATGCCCCTGCGCGCATTGCGCAGGGGCGCGGGGCGTGGGGATGTCAGCCCTCCAGCCAGACATATTCGGCGAAGGCATAGCCCATCTGGCCGCCCAGGGGATTGGGGCGCATGCCCTTCATCTTCGACGAATGCGCATCGACGTTGGAAATATAGGCGGGAATGATGGTGCCTGCCTCGGCCGCGATCATTTCCTGCATCTCCCAATAGATCGCCTTGCGCTTTTCCTCGTCCAGCAAGCCGCGCGCTTCGACCAGCATGGCGTCGAACTTCTCGGACTTGTAATGGCTTTCGTTCCAGGGCGCGTCGGAGGCGTAGAGCAGCGAGAACAGGATATCCGGCGTCGGGCGCGGGTTGATGTTGCCGAAATGGATCGGTGCCTTCAGCCAGTAGTTCGACCAGTATCCGTCGGACGGCACGCGCTCGATCTTGAAGGGCATGCCGGCCTGGGCGCCGGCCTGCTGGACGACCATGGCATAGTCGATGGCCGAGTTCGCCGCGTCCGAGGTGACGATGGGGATCGCCTGGCCCAGCACACCGGCCTTTTCGAACAGCGCCTTGGCGCGCTCGGGGTCGAATTCGCGCGGCTTCAGGTTCGGGTTGTGATAGCGGTCCATGGCCGAGACGGGCTGGTCGTTGGCGACCTCGCCCAATCCGCGCAGCACGCCGTTCACGATGGCCTCGCGGTTCATCAGGTATTTCATGCCCTCGATGAAGTCGGCCTTGTCGCCCGGCGCCATGTCCAGCCGGATGTTGAGGTTGGTATAGTTGCCCGCCGTCGAGATCGAGCTGACGACATGGCCCTGCCCCTCGATCATGCGCATCGACCGCGGGTTGATCGCGGCGGCCAGGTGGATATCGCCCGACAGCACGGCGTTGACGCGCGCATTGTTGTCCGAGATGGCGAAATATTCGAAGCTGTCCAGATAGGGGCCGGTGCCCTTGAAGTAGTTCGGATTGCGCGTGCCGATGGACCGCACGCCGGGCTCGAAGGTTTCGCAGAGGAAGGCGCCGGTGCCGTTGGCCTTGCTGAAATCGCTGGTGCCTTCGGCCAGGATCATGAAATGGTGCAGCGACAGGATCGTGGGCAGGTCGGCATTGGCCGCCGCCAGCACGATGCTGACGGTGCGGTCGTCCACGGCGGTGATCTCGGCCATCTGTTCGGCGATGGCGGCGGCCTTGGACCCCACGGCCGGATCCTGATGGCGCTTGAGCGACCAGACCACGTCCGACGCCGTCAAGGTCTTGCCGTCGTGGAAGGTCACGTCGGGCTTCAGCCTGATCTGCCAGGTCTTGCCGTCCGTCGTCTCGATGGACTCGGCCAGTTCCATCTTCACCTCGCTGCCCTCCTCGAGGAAGGTCAGCCGGTTATAGAAGGCGCAGCAGCGGGTGTAGTCGGTGGACAGGGACGCCTTGGCCGGGTCCAGCGTGTCGGCGGTCGAGGCCGACCAGCCCGCGGCCTTCAGGTGCCCGCCGGTGACCGGGGTTTGCGCAACGGCCTGACCGGCGCGCAGCAGCAGCGACCCGCCCGCCGACAGCGCCACGCCCGACGCCATCAGCATCTTGAGCAGGTCCCGGCGCGAGGCGCCGCGGCGGATTGCGGCCTCGACCATCGCGTCGTCGCGGCCCGTCCAGTTGTTCGGCTTGAGGTCTTTCATGTCGTCATCCCTGTTGCTTGCCCGGCGGCTCTCGTGTCCGCTCGGGCGGGTGAAGTCAGTTGTCGAAGGCCTTGTCGGCGGCCTCGGCCAGGTCGATCAGTGCGTGGAAGTGGTAGTCGGGTTCGGTGAATTCCGCGGGTTCGATGGTCCCGCCATAGCCTTTCTGGGCATGCCGGCGCTGGATCCAGGCATTCGTCATGCCCAAGGCGCGCGAAATGCCGATGTCGTGGTGCTGGCTTTGCGCGGTATGCAGGATGTCGTCCTTGGTCCCGCCATTCTTGCCGACGAAGTCGAACACCTGCCGGAAGAAGGCCGGATCGGGCTTTTCGGTGCCGGTATCGTCGGTGGTGAAGCTGGCCCAGAAGGGATTGCCCAGCTTTTCCTCGTATTTCTCGAAGGCCCAGCGGCGGGCATTGGTCATGGCGATCAGCTTGTAGCGCGCCTTCAGCCGGGCCATCGCCTGGACGCTGTCGGGAAAGGGCTGCGCCTCGCCCACGGCGTCGATCATGAACCGGCGGTTTTCCGGCGTGTCGGGCAGGCCGGTCGCTGCCGCGATCCGACCGTAGCAGCGGCCCAGGTCGTCCGGGAAGCGCAGCGCGTCCGGCTGATAGCGGGCGTTGCGGTAAACCGCCAGCGCCTCCTCGCCGTCGACGGTCATGCCGGCATCGGCCGTGATCGTCGCCAGCGCGCCGGTGATCGCACCCTCGAAGTCGATCAGCGTGCCGACCACATCGAAGGTGACATAGGAAAAGCGGTCCAGGGGTCTTGCCGCCGTCAGGGTGGCCATGGGGTGAGCTTCCTTTCGCAGATGCCGCGGGCCGCGGCGGTCAGATCGGCGGACGCGCGGGTCGTCACATCCCCTCACATCCAGATTGCGCCATTCCGGGGCTGCAAAACGCCGAAACGGGCGGCCGGCGCAGCAGATTCTTTCGTATTGGGCGGGGGCGCGGCATATCGCGAGCGCCCTAGTATCCCCGGCTGCGGTCCACCAGCCCCGGCACCGGCTGTCCGTCACGGTCGGCGCGGATGACGGCCAGGGCGTGGCGCGCGCCTTCCTCGGCATCGGTATGGGCGGCTATATGCGGGGTGATCAGCACGCGCGGATCGCGCCAGGCCCAGTGATCGGCGGGCAAGGGTTCGGGGTCGGTCACGTCCAGCATGGCGGCAGAAAGCCGCCCGCCGTCCAGCGCCCGGCGCAGCGCCGCCATGTCCAGCTGCGCGCCGCGCCCGGCATGGACCAGTTCCGCGCCCTGCGGCAGCCGGTCGAAGAAGCCGCTGCCCATCAGGCCGCGGGTTTCGTCCGTCAGCGGCAGCAGGCAGACCAGGATATCGGCCCCGGCCAGAAAGGCGTCCAGCCGATTCGCGCCGAAGATCTCGACCTCTTCGACCGGCCTGCCCGAGCGGCTGTATCCCGAAACGGCAAAGCCCAGGGCTTGCAGGCTTGCGGCGGCCAGACGCCCGATCCGGCCCATGCCCATGATGCCCACGCGCCGCGTGCGCGCCAGCCGCGCCGGGCGGGGCTGCCATTCGCCGCGCGCGGCATGATCCAGATAGAACGGCAGATCCCGGTGCAGCGCCAGCGTGGCCATGACCACCCAGTCGCGCACCATCGCCTCGATCCCCGGCGCGATGGTGCGCGACAGCGCCACGCCCTCCGGCAAGGCCGGGAAATGGTCGGTGCCCGCCCCGACGCAGATCACCGTGCGCAGGTTCGGATAGCGCGCCAGATCGGCGGGCGGCGTCCAGCAGGCCAGATGCGTGACCTGCGCGGGGTCTGTCACGCTGGCCTCGTTGGGGATGAAGCCCTCGCCCGCCTCGGCGAAGATGCGCCCCCAGACAGGGCCGCGTTCGGGGGTGGAATGCAGCAGCAGCGCCATCAGCGCAGGACCGCGCGGATTTCCGGGTCTTCCAGCGTCAGATCCAGCACCTTGCGGGTGCGGGCGACGATCTGGTCGATCTGGTCCTCGGTGCAGCACAGGGGCGGCGCATAGCCGAAGATGCCCTGCGCAAAGGACCGCACGATCAGCCCCTGTTCCCAGGCCCGGTCGAACAGCCGCGTGGCGGGCTGGACCTCGGGCGGCAGAGGGGTCCTGGCCTCCTTGTCCACGACCAGCTCGACCGCCGCCAGCATCCCCCTGCCCCGCACATCGCCCACCAGCGGATGATCGCGCAGGCTTTCCAGCCCGGCCTGCAACCGCGCACCTGCGCGGCGGCCGTTTTCCAGCAACCCGCCTTCGTAGAGCGCCAGCACCTCCAGCGCCACGGCGGCGCTGACCGGATGCGCGGAATAGGTGAAGCCATGGCCCACGGCCTTGGCCCCCGCACCGTCGGCGATGGTCTCATAGACATGGTCGCGCATGAAGACCGCGCCCATCGGCACATAGCCCGAGGTCAGCCCCTTGGCCGTGGTCATCAGGTCGGGAACGATGCCCTCGTCCTCGCAGGCGAACAGCGGGCCGGTGCGGCCAAAGCCGGTGATCACCTCGTCGGCGACGAACAGCACGCCGTATTCGGCGCACAGATCGCGCATTGCCCTGATCCAGCCCTTGGGCGGCACCAGCACGCCGCCCGAGCCCTGGATCGGCTCGACATAGAAGGCGGCGACGCGGTCGGGACCGAGCGATTCGATCTTCGCCCGCAGTTCCGCGACCGAGGCCTCGGTCACGGCCTGCGGATCGCGGCCCGCCGGGTTGCGATACAGGTCATGCGACGAAATCTTGTGCTGCCAATCATAGGGCACCCCGAAGCCGTCGTGGAAACCCGGCAGCGCCGTCAGCCCCGCCCCCATGGTCGTCGAGCCGTGATAGCCGTTGGCGACCGAGATGAACTGGTCGCGGCCCGGCTGGCCCTTGGCGTGCCAGTAATAGCGGATGAAGCGGATAGTGCTGTCCACCGCGTCCGATCCGCCCAGCGTGAAATAGACGTGGTTCAGATCGCCCGGGGCGCGTTCGGCCAGGGCGGCGGCCAGGCGGATCGGCGCCTCGGCGCCCAGGTCGAAATAGCCGGTGGCATAGGGCAGCTTGCGCATCTGCTCGGCGGCGGCCTCGACGATGCTTTCGTGGCCATAGCCCGCGTTCACGCACCACAGGCCCGCGAAGCCGTCGATCAGGGTGCGCCCCTCGCTGTCGGTGACGGTCGCGCCCTGCCCGCCGGTCAGGATGCGCACGCCGCGCTGTTCGTGCCCGCGAAAGGACGAAACCGGGTGGATCAGGTGCCGGCGGTCAAGCTCGGCCAGGGAATTGCTTAGCATGGGGGTCTCCGGGTTCAGCCCAGGGCTTGCGAGATCAGGGCCTGGGTCGTGGGTGCGGGGGTGCGCAGGTTGCGGGTCATGGCGGTGCCGCCGCCGGCATGGGCCAGGCCCAGCGTCGCCGCGAAGCCGCCAAGACCCTGTTCCGCGCGCAGATCGACACGCAGGAAGCTGCCTTCGCAGCGGCGCGCGGCCTCGGCCAGCAATGCGCGGGCGGTGGCGGTGTCGGGGGCGACAATCGGCCCGACCACGCGGCCCCGCCCGAAATCGCGCAGCAGGGCAAAGCCGGCATCGCAGGTCAGGACCTCGCCGCCGCCGGCGATGTCGCGCAACAGGGATGCGCGGTCCATGCCGCTGGCGGCGCGGTCGGCATCGGCGAGCCGGTCGATATCGGCGGGACGGCCGGTGGCGACGGGCCGTTCCGGCGCGGTTGCGACAGCAAGGCCCTGATGCTGAACGATCTGGCCGCTGGCCCGGAAGCCGAGTTTTTCGTAAAGCGGCAGCCCGTCCGTGGTGGCGATCAGGCGCATTTCGCGGTCGCCGGCCAGGGCGATGATCGCCTCCATCAGCGCGCGGCCCAGGCCACGCCCGCGCATCGCCGCGTCGACGATGATCATGTTCAGCGTGGCGACTGCGCTGAAGGGCGAACACAGCGCGGTGCCGACCACGCGGCCTTCGTCCAGCGCCACGACGCCCTGCGATACGGACAGGGTCAGCGCCCAGTCCTCTGCCCGGTGGGGCCAGCCGGCCTGCTGCGACAGGCGCAGCGCCTGCGGCAGATGGGCGGGGGTAAAGGCGGCAAGTGCAGGGGTGATGGTCGTGGTCATGCGGTTTGTCCTTCTTGGCACCATCCTGCCACGGGCGCGCCCGCAGGATTGCCGATCTGGCAAGGGCGCGCGGCATGTCCTGCGGATCGCAGGACTGCCGCCGCAGAAAATGCTGTCATGGGCAGAGCCGCCGCCCCAGGCGACGGATCAGGGCGCAGGCGTCCTGCAATTCGGCCATCGTCAGGTATTCCTCGGGGCGGTGCGCGCGGGCGATGTCGCCGGGGCCGCAGATGATCGCGGAGATCCCGGCCTGCTGGTAAAGCCCGGCCTCGGTGCCATAGCTGACCGCGCCCAAGGGCGTCGCGCCCGTCAGCTCGGCCAACAGCCGCGCCAGCGGGTGAGCGCCGTCAAGCGCAAGCGCCGGATAGGAGGACAGCCAGTCCACGGCCAACCCCCCTGCCGCCGCGACCACCGGCTCCAGGACCGCCCGGGGATCGACGCCGTGGATCGCGCGGGCCTCGATCTGCGCCTCGGCGCGGTCGGGGATGATGTTGACGGCCTGCCCGCCCGCGACGGTGCCGATCTGCAGGCTGGACCAGGGCGGCGCGAAGCGCGGGTCCTGCGGCCCGGATTGCAGCGCCACGGCCTGCGCCGCGGCTGCGTTCAGCGCCGGCAGCAGCGCGTGGATCGCGTTCGCGCCCAGGTCGGGGCGCGAGGAATGCCCCGCCATCCCCGTCGCCACCAGCCGCAGCGCCGCCTTGCCCTTGTGCGCCAGCACCGGCACCAGGCCGGACGGCTCGCCGATGATCGCCCCCAGCGGCGGCGCGCAAAGCCCGGGCAGGGCCGCCAGCAGATGCGGCACGCCCCGGCAGCCCGCCTCCTCGTCATAGGAAAGCGCGATATGGACCGGCGCGGACAGCGGCATCGCGACCAGTTCGGGCACCATCGCCAGGGCGGCGGCGACAAAGCCCTTCATGTCGCAGGCCCCGCGCCCGATCAGCCGGTCGCCGTCGCGGCGCAAGACGAAAGGATCGGCCCGCCAATCCGGTTCGCCCGCCGGCACCACGTCCAGATGGCCCGACAGGACATGGCCGGGGCGCGAGGCGTCGCCGATGCTGGCGAACAGGTTCCAGCGGTCGCCCTCGGGTCCGGGGACCAGCGTGGGCTCGATCCCGTGCCCGCGCAGATAATCCGCCACGAAGCCGATGATGTCGCCGTTCGGGCCGCCCACGACACTGGGAAACCCGACCAGCCGGGCCAGAAGATCAGTCGGCGAAGACATAGATCTTGCGCACGGTTTCGATGGTTTTCCAGATACCTTTGAAGCCGGGCTTCATCAGGAAGCTGTCGCCTGCGGTGAAGCGGCTTGTCTCGCCCCCGTCCTCGGTCAGATCGACCACCCCGGAGAGGATATGGCAGAATTCCAGCGCCTCGCCCTTGGCGGAACGGGTGGTGCCGGGCGTCGCTTCCCAGATGCCGGTGCGGATCTTCGACCAGTTGCCCAGGGGCACCTCGTCCAGGGCCCAGGTCTTGAAGGCGGGGGTGCCCTCGATCAGTTTCTCTGGGGCGGCCACGTCCTCGCGCGGGGCAAAGGCCGGGGCGGTGTCGATGGGGGTCAGCAGGGTCATGGGGTTCCTTTCCGTTACGCCGCCAGCCTGGCCCGATCCGCGCAGGGTCGGGCACCGTTGTCGGGTCATGGGCGGCAGGGCCTGCCGTCCATTGCCGGAATTTCGCAATCTCCTGCCGTCAGGCGCCCGACTGCCGCATGCGCTGTCGCAAGACCGCGCCAATGATGGATCAAACGGACCAACAGGAGGCCCCCATGGCGCTGCGCCCGAAATTCATTACCTTCGACTGCCACGGCACGATGATCTTCTTCGACATGGCGGGCGCCGCGCGCGACCATTACGGCGCGCAGCTCAGCGGCCCGCAGATGGAGAAATTCATCGCCAATTTCGCGGCCTACCGCCTGGACGAGGTGCTGGGCGCCTGGAAACCCTATGCCGAGGTGGTCCACAACGCGCTGGAACGCACCTGCAAGCGCAACGGCATCGCCTTCGATCCCGCGGTGGCCGAAGACATCTATGCCCGCGTGCCGACCTGGGGGCCGAACCTTGACGTGCCCGCGGGGCTCACGCGCATTGCCGGGAAGATCCCGCTTGTCGCGCTGACCAATTCGATGAACGACCAGATCCCGCACAACATCGCCAAGCTGGGCGCGCCCATCGACCATGTTTTCACCGCCGAAAGCGCGGGCGCCTACAAGCCGCAGATGCGGGCCTTCGAATATATGTTCGACCAGCTTGGCTGCAGCCCCGAGGACGTGCTGCATGTGTCGTCATCCTTCCGCTATGACCTGATGACCGCGCATGACCTGGGCATCCGCAACAAGGTCTGGGTCAATCGCGGCCATGAGCCGGCCAATCCCCATTACGGCTATATCGAGGTCAGGGACATCTCGGGCCTGGCCGAGGTGGTGGGGCTGTGACGAAATACGCATCCTATTGGCACGATGGCGTGCCCCCCTTTGCGGGCGCCGAGGCCGGCCCGGTCGAGGGCCGCTTCGACGTGGCCGTGATCGGCGGCGGCTTCACCGGGCTGAACGCCGCCCGCAGCCTGGCGAAAGCCGGGGTGCGCGTGGCGCTGCTGGAGGCCGAGCATGTCGGCTGGGGCGCGTCGGGCCGCAATGGCGGGCATCTGAACAACGGCATCGCGCATGGCTATGCCGATGCCAAGGCGCATCTGGGGGCAGAGTGCGCCCATGCCCTGTATCGCGCCTATGACCGGTCCATCGACATGATCGAGCAGATCGTGGCCGAGGAAGGCATCGCCTGCGATTTCCGTCGGTCCGGCAAGCTCAAGCTGGCCTCCAAGCCCAGCCATGTCGCGGGGCTGCGGGCGAATTTCGACCTGATCCATGCCGAGGTCGATCCCGACACCCGCTGGCTGGACCGCGACGAGGTGCGAAGCGAGGTCGGGTCCGACAGCTTCCACGGCGCGATGCTTTATGAGAAATCCGCGATGATGCATATGGGCCGCTATGCCCAGGGGCTTGCCACAGCGGCGCACCGCCACGGCGCGCGGATCTGGGAAGGCGCGCCCGTGACCGGCAGGACAAAGCTGGCCGATGGCTGGCAGGTGCAGACGCCGCGCGGCAGCCTGACCGCGGACCGCGTGATCGTGGCGACCGGGGCCTATGGCACGACGGCGCCCTTGCGGCATTTCCGGCGGCGTATCATCTCGGTCGGGTCGTTCATCATTGCCACGCGGCCCCTCACCAAGGCAGAGGTCGCCACCACCTTGCCCGGCGACCGGACCTGCGTGACCTCGATGAACATCGGCAACTATTTCCGCCTGTCGCCCGACCGGCGGCTGATCTTTGGCGGGCGGGCACGGTTCTCGGCCCGGTCGGACCAGACCTCGGACGCGAAATCGGGGACGATCCTGCGCCGGTCCATGGCCGCGATCTTTCCGCATCTGGCGGATATTCCCATCGATTATTGCTGGGGCGGGCTGGTGGACATGACCAAAGACCGCTTCCCCCGTGCCGGAGAGGTGGACGGCATGATCTATGGCATGGGCTACTCCGGCCATGGCGCGCAGATGTCCACGCTGATCGGGCAGGTCTTGGCGGACATCGCCCTGGGCCAGCGCGGCACGAACCCGCTGGAGGGCCTCGCCTGGCCCGCGATCCCGGCGCATAGCGGCAAGCCCTGGTTCCTGCCGCTGGTGGGGTTGTGGTTCGGGCTGAAAGACCGGCTGTCCTGATCGCGCGGGGATGGAAAGGCTACCCCAGCGAATGCGACGCCAGGCCATAGGTGACCGCCCCTTCCGTGGCACGACGGTGGGGGCCGATGCACATTTCCGTAACCGTGTCGAAGGCCAACAGCCCGGCATCGGTCAGGAAGGACAAGAAGCCCTCGCTGTCCACCGGCGTATCGAGGCGCGTGAAACGTCCGGCATTCGCCCGGATCAGCGGGGCGATCAGGGCTTTTGCCATGGCGTCCCCCTCTGCCACGACGGGACCGATCACCGTGCCTTTGCCGAAATCGCGCTGTAGCGCAAAGCCGCAAACGGCACCGTCGCGCAGCGCGACCGTGCCGCTCGACAAGGGCAGCAGCGCATCCAGCACCCGCGTTCGCTTTGCGCCATAGGCGTTCGCATCCAGGGCCCGAAGGCCCGCGTCATCCTCTGCCCGCAGATCGCGGACCAGGATGCCGAGCGCGTCAACGGGCCCGATATCCCGCGCCATGCCCTGCTGCTGGCGGATGATGCCCACCGGCCGGAACCCCGCCGCCGTATAAAGGCGATACCCCGAATGCGTCGCGCTGAGCCGCAGATCCCGGCCCGCGCAATCGGCCATCACCCGCTGCAGCAGCCACTTGCCCGCCCCCCGCGCCTGCAACCGCGGCACCGTGACCATCATCCCCAGCATGGCGAAATCGTCGCCCGTGTGGAAATACATGGCCGATCCAAGGGGACGGCCGATCTCGTCGACCGCCAGGTAGCCCTGTCCCAGCGACAGGAACAGCTCCAGGTCGCGGGGACGGTGCGGCCACAGCACGCCCACCGTCAACTCGTGCAGCAACTGCCGCTGCGCCATGCGCAAGGGTTTGGCGCTGGCATCATAAGCGTCGATGCGCAAATGCGGCAGGAGGTTGCGATCGCCTGCCGCCAAGCCCGCTTCGTTCTGGCCCATGTTGCCCCGCTTCAAGACTATTCCCTGGGCAGTATGCCCGCTGTCCTTCGCCATTTGATGCCGTATCACGGGGTGCAGGACAAAGATCGTGCCGCCGGGCCTGGTGGCCCGATCGGGTGCGCCCGCATTGCTGGTGCTGAAATCTTCTGTCCCAGGGTCCGGGGAAGCGCTGCCTAGCGTGCCGGCATGGGGGATGCGGACAGTTGCGCGCTCGTCGCGTCCTCCTGGACCAGGAAGTCGACCACCGTGCGCGCGACAGGAAGCTGGCCGCGCTGCTTCGCGCCGAAACTGTTGCACGGGCCACGGTGAATTCGGCCCTTCAATGGCTCCAGAACCGGACCGTAGCAAAGGAAACGCGCGCCATAGCGGCGATCTTCGCGGCAAAGCACGGTGTGGCACAGCAGAAGCGGACAGTGCGCACCTCATATGAAGACGAACCCTCCGATTATGTCCGCAGTGCTATCCTATATTCTCCGAAGTATCTGACAGTAGTGGAGAAGAAGACCTGCAAACGGGCTTGGGGTGGCCATAACGCGATCAATACGCTGATCGCTCAGACCATCTAGCAGATGCCCGCTCACAAAATAATTCTAAGGAGAGATGCCAATATCCAGGCGACGCTAGAGCCGGAGGTAGAGCATCGCGCGGTTCCGCTGACGAAGTAAATGGCTCGGTGCGACGAATAGTCTGCGCGTAGATCGGTCTGGCCTTACTGATCAAAAAGTGACTGTTGCCCGATATTCGCTTCATACTCTGAATACTGACCGAGTATCGCCCGGACCGCTTCCGGCGGAAATGGATCAGCCAACTTATCACCATTGAATTCCAAGACGCGTAACACTCGCCGGTTTTTGGGACGTCCGTCCGTATTCTGGAATGCCCACTGCACCTTGAGGTTGTCCAGCACTTCCACGTGAAGCGCCTTGTTCTTCACCTTATACCAGAATTCGGTATCTTCGATGATGAAGTAGCAGTCTCGCCTGATCTGGTCCTTTCCCTTCCACTGTCGCGTCTTCTGGTCTTCCCTGTCCCAATTCGGTGAAGTGACATAGATGCTTTCGATTGACACAGACCATTCAGGCGGCTCTTCATCTTTCGGCTTCCTCGCGGGTTTCTGAGCACGCTCTGGAAAGGAGTTGCGAGGAATGGGGAAATCGTCATCCGGTGTGAAGCCCTGGACTGCCCCCACCGAGTGGTCCGGGTTGATTGTTAGTGCATCGTCGGCCGCTGGTCTATTGGGATGACGGCTTCCGGTGCGGGTGGGCGGTATCCCAGGGAGCTGTGCGGCCTGACAGTGTTGTAGTGGCTGCGCCATCGCTCGATGAGGATCTGGGCCTCCCTGAGCGAATAGAAGACTTCTGCATCCAGGAGTTCGTCGCGGAATCGAGCGTTGAATCTCTCGCAATACCCGTTCTCCCAGGGTGAACCCGGCTCGATGAACGCGGTCTTGGCACCAACTGCGCCGATCCAGCCCTGCACCTTCTTGGCAATGAATTCCGCGCCATTGTCGGACCTTATGAACGCAGGCGGGCCACGCAAGATGAACAGATCCGTCAGGGCGTCGATTACGTCGGTGGAATTGAGCCTGCGGTTTACACGGATCACCAGCGCCTCCTTCGTGAATTCGTCGATGATATTGAGCGTCCGAAACAGCCGTCCGTCATGTGTCCGGTCCTGAACGAAATCATAGGACCAGACGTGGTTCGGGTGCTCCGGCCGGAGACGGACGCAGGACCCGTCGTTCAACCAGAGCCGACCCTTCTTTGCCTGCTTTTGCGGGACCTTCAGCCCTTCACGCCGCCATATCCGTTCCACGCGTTTATGATTTACATGCCAACCGGCGTTGTTCAGCAATCCGGTGATCATCCGATAGCCATATCGCCCGTAGGTGCGAGCGAGCGTGATGATGTCTTCCGTCAGCCGTTCTTCGTCCGGGGCGCCGCAAGGAACCTTGCGTTGCGTCGAGCGGTGCTGCCCGAGGATGCGGCAGGCGCGGCGCTCGGATATGCCGAGCGCCTGCCGCACATGGTCAATGCACTGGCGACGGCGCGAAGGGCTTAGAAGTTTCCCCGTGCAGCCTCGCTCAGGATCATCTTGTCCAAGGTCAGATCTGACACCGCGCGCCGCAACCGCTGGTTCTCCGCCTCAAGCTCCTTGAGACGCTTCAGCTGATCCCGGTTCATGCCGCCATACTGCTTGCGCCAGCGATAATACGTCGGCTCGGTCACGCCGATCTGCCGCACCGCGTCGGAAATTGCCATTCCCTGTCCATGAAGCACTTCAATCTGTCGAAGCTTCAGAACGATGTCTTCCGGTTTGTCTCGCTTGCCTGCCATCTGATGGTCCTCCTGAACAGGATATTTCTATCCCAGTGGGTGGACCACTTCAGTGGGGGCACTCCAGTCTTCGATACAGGCAGTATAGAAATCAGCGCGGGCATCAACTCTTCCTTACAGGTATCACTCTCGCTCATTGTCGGTGCTTCCGGCGATCCTTCGATCACTTCAACGCGCGTATTCTCTTCGTCTGGTTCCGTGGTCTCCTCCGACGCGCCCTCAATCAAGGTGCGGTGATACTCCCCGAATGATTTTGCCCACTCAGATGGGGAACGGCCTGTCAACCCTTCCACGTAAGCTCCGCCTACGTCTGTGTTGAGAAATGCAAAAACCGCTGCCGGGCCTGCCACTAGTGGACTGCCCCCACCGAGTGGTCCGGGTTGATTGTTAGTGCATCGTCGGCCGCTGGTCTATTGGGATGACGGCTTCCGGTGCGGGTGGGCGGTATCCCAGGGAGCTGTGCGGCCTGACAGTGTTGTAGTGGCGGCGCCATCGCTCGATGAGGATCTGGGCCTCCCTGAGCGAATAGAAGACTTCTGCATCCAGGAGTTCGTCGCGGAATCGAGCGTTGAAGCTCTCGCAATACCCGTTCTCCCAGGGTGAACCCGGCTCGATGAACGCGGTCTTGGCACCAACTGCGCCGATCCAGCCCTGCACCTTCTTGGCAATGAATTCCGCGCCATTGTCGGACCTTATGAACGCAGGCGGGCCACGCAAGATGAACAGATCCGTCAGGGCGTCGATTACGTCGGTGGAATTGAGCCTGCGGTTTACACGGATCACCAGCGCCTCCTTCGTGAATTCGTCGATGATATTGAGCGTCCGAAACAGCCGTCCGTCATGTGTCCGGTCCTGAACGAAATCATAGGACCAGACGTGGTTCGGGTGCTCCGGCCGGAGACGGACGCAGGACCCGTCGTTCAACCAGAGCCGACCCTTCTTTGCCTGCTTTTGCGGGACCTTCAGCCCTTCACGCCGCCATATCCGTTCCACGCGTTTATGATTTACATGCCAACCGGCGTTGTTCAGCAATCCGGTGATCATCCGATAGCCATATCGCCCGTAGGTGCGAGCGAGCGTGATGATGTCTTCCGTCAGCCGTTCTTCGTCCGGGGCGCCGCAAGGAACCTTGCGTTGCGTCGAGCGGTGCTGCCCGAGGATGCGGCAGGCGCGGCGCTCGGATATGCCGAGCGCCTGCCGCACATGGTCAATGCACTGGCGACGGCGCGAAGGGCTTAGAAGTTTCCCCGTGCAGCCTCGCTCAGGATCATCTTGTCCAAGGTCAGATCTGACACCGCGCGCCGCAACCGCTGGTTCTCCGCCTCAAGCTCCTTGAGACGCTTCAGCTGATCCCGGTTCATGCCGCCATACTGCTTGCGCCAGCGATAATACGTCGGCTCGGTCACGCCGATCTGCCGCACCGCGTCGGAAATTGCCATTCCCTGTCCATGAAGCACTTCAATCTGTCGAAGCTTCAGAACGATGTCTTCCGGTTTGTCTCGCTTGCCTGCCATCTGATGGTCCTCCTGAACAGGATATTTCTATCCCAGTGGGTGGACCACTTCAGTGGGGGCACTCCATCCGGACCCGATCTGAGGCACAGGCTCGATCAAACCTTTGAAACGCAAAAAAGCCGCCCCCCGGTGTGAGCCGAGGGGCGGTCTTCGTGGTGGGTTTAACAGTAGCACAAGAGGCAGCGCGCGTTCGGCTGCCGACCCGATATAACCACAGCATGAGGCGAGACGCAACTGCACAACCTAAACGGGTCCGAGCGAGGTTGACCAAAAAGGCAACTTCACCTCGCGGAAGCTCTCGTGCAGATTGCAGGGGTCGGTGGCGAGTAGTCCTTTTTCGTGGTGGTAATTGGTTTGTGGTTGCCCCGACCTGATCGGGAGGGCTGTGTGGTGCGGCCCGCCCGATGTCGTTCCAGCGGTCAGGTGACGCCGCCGCCCTTCTTGGCCCAGATCCGCCAGAGCATGCTTGCGCCGGCCGAGGCACCCCCGCCTAGGAACAGCATGAGTGCCGTGGCCGTCGCATCGGCGACAAAGCGGGTGTCGAAGCAGTAATAGCCGAGATCGGCGGTCGCGGTGATGATGCCGGCCGATGCCAGCATCCCGGCAAAGACGAGCAGAACTTGGCGCAGCACTAGCGCGAGGGCTCCCTTGAGCATGGTCACTGTCCTTTCAGTGCATTGAGGCAGAGTTTCGTTTCGGCCGCGCGCCGGTTGGTCAGGCCCTTGACGGGCTTGCCGCCGGCCTTGTCCCAGCGCCGGAGCTGGTTGCAGGCGCCCTGCCAGTCGCCGGCATTGGCTTTCTTCGCGAGCGTCGAGCCGCAGGCCGCGCTCGTCCCGACGTTGTAGGACCAGGACACCAGCGCCACCTGCACCCCTCGGGCTGCTGCGGCAGCGCCGGGACGCACCGGGTCAGGCCGTCGCGATAGGTCGCAAGCGCCTTCATCAGCATGTCGGTGCATTGCGCGCTGGTGTAGCGGTCGCCGACCTTCACGCCGCGCGTCTCGCCGTAGCAGACGGTCCAGACCGGGGGCTTGGCGATGCGGTCGAGGTAAGCCTCGGTGCGCTCGCCTTCCCACGGCCAATGAAGATGGCAGCGGCGGCGATGACCCCGGCCGCGCCGGTCGCGCCGGCCGCCTTCTTCGCCTTGGACTTGGAGCCGAACACGTTGGAGAGCCACGCGCAAAGCGCGGCAATAGGATTCGTCATAGGTTCCTCACATGGAAAAACCCGCCGGGGCGGGGCAGGTTGATGTTTGTTTAAGGCTGGTGGCGCCGGGTCGCGGGCGGCCCATATGCACTAGATCCTCGGTATCATCCGGGGGCATTGGGAGGGCTCGACATGAGCGCCGGACAAGACAACAAGCAGTCGCCGCAAGACGACAAGACCCGCCAGCAGGAACAGAGGGATCAGAACCCGTCGCAGCAGCGCGACGATGATCGTTCGAAGGAACAGGGCGGGCAGAAGGGCGACCAAGAGGGGCAGCAGCGCGATCAGCGCAGCTGACTTTGCCTCCTTCCAGACAGGCTTAACGTGGGCGGCGGGCTTTGTTCCGCCGCCCTTTCGCTGCGCGCACTGTGGGCGAACATCCTGCGACGATCTGAACTAACGCGCGTTCACCTTTGGGATTGTCTTTGTTCGCGGAACTAAACCAATAGGTTTAGTAATGTTCCGGGATGTTCTCTCAATCTTATCCAGCGATTGCCGGAAAAGGCAGGTTCCAATGCCGCGCCCACCGTCGCACCCTGCAACCGTTACGAGTGCGATGTTGCGACGGTCAGCATGTTCGGCTGGCCGTCCGCACCCTCCCATCCCTTGAGAACCACGGAGATTATTTGATGAAATTGCTGACGATGCTGATGGCCGTTCTGGTGGTCGCTGCTTGTGCCGACGCCAAGCAGCCCTGGGAGAGCACGCCCGTTACGGTGAACACGGATCAAGGACCGGTGACGTGCCAGCTCTATACTGAGAAGGCGGTTCTCTGGGACCGCGCGACCGCGCGCCCCTCTGGCATCACCGACGACACGGCAAACCGCGTCTGCCGCGCAGAAGGTGAAATGCGCCGAGGCGGCGCTACCCAGAAGGTCGCTGTCGACGCGCTCTGACCTGGATGGCCTGGTCAAGGAGGGCAAACCGGCGCGTTGCTTTATGTGAAGCCGAGGAACGGACCACCCCGAAATCCGACCGGTTGCGTGGCGTCTCAACGTCGCAGTTCCCAGCGCCCTGAGCGCACCTGGCGCTAGGGGCACCGGCCTATCAAAGAGTCAAGTTGACGTGCACGTCAAGCCGGTGCAAATACCACACATGGCCGGAGGGTTTGTGTGCTGTGTTTCCGAGTTTCCCTCCGGCCAAGGTTGTGTCGGCGGAACCGTCCTCTCCGACCAGTGACGAGACCGCCCGGCGTTCACCCTAAGATTTTACTTTGCATTCAGAACTAAACCTATTGGTTTAGCAATGTTCTCGGATGTTCCTTTTGCGCAAAAAATTACCAGTTGCCCCGACGTCATAGGTGGCGATCCCGCGGGAACCCACATAGGGGAACCGACAGGAGATCGCGCCGACAAGGATCAGTCTCATTCTCTTCTGGAAGCGCGGGTCGGTCTTCAACAGGTTGTCCGATGAGAAACCGCTGTGGCCGCGATCTTTCTCGGTGATGGCCAAGGGTGTGCCGAGGCAGCACCTGGCCGTCACGCTAGCATCCGATCGGCGCGGGCTTGGTGCTGCCCTATCGACTCAATCTTTCCGCCGCTTATCTTTACCTCAGCAACAGCGCGCAACGGGCCATCGGCCACTCCGACCTGTTCCATGATCGCCATGCGGACGGTTTCTGGCGTGAGACGCCGCTCTGGCTGCGGGACGGGCGAAACCCGTGGCCGCAGCGCATCACGCTGCGGGCGGATCCTGCGCCAAGTGGCGAAGCAGGCTCTGCGCCGGCGCGGAGAGCTCGGTGCCGGCCCGGATGCAGACCGACAGGCGCCGCAGCGCCCAACCGTCGGCGAGCCGGATGATCGCGATGCCCGACAGCCGCTTCATGCGCCGGGCGGCAGTTTCAGGAACGATGCCGATGCCGGCACCCGCTCCGGCCATGTGGCAGATCGCCTCGAAGCTCCGCAGTCTGACGCGATAGCGCAACGCCATCCCCATCGCCGCGGCCTGCGCCGCGATGTGATCCTGCAGCGCGCTGCCGGACAGGCCAATGAAATAGCGCCCGGCGAGGTCGGCGAGGCGGACCTGCCGCATCCGGGTCAAGTCGTCCTGACGCGCCACGACGACGACCAGCCGGTCCTCGGCAAAGGGGCGCAGCACCAACCCGTCCTGCGCCGCCGCCGCCGAGAGAATGCCGAGATCGGCAAAGCCCGCCGCCACGCTGCGCGCGATCTCGATGCTCTGACGTTCCTTCAGGTCGAGGTCGATGCGCGGATTGGCGGCCATCCAGTCGGCAAGCCGAGGCGGCAGCAGCTCGGCCATGGCGGCGGTGTTGGCCAGGACCCGCAGGGTCGAGCGCAGCCCCGTGGCATATTCGCCCAGTTCCCCGCGCATCATCGCCATCTGGCGGCTGATCAGCCGCGCGTGATGGGCCAGCGCCTCGCCCGCCTCGGTCAGCGTCACCCCGCGCCGCCCGCGCTCCAGCAGCCTGACGCCGCCGGACAGCTCCATGTCCCGCAGCCGCTCGCTGGCGGCGGGCAGCGAAAGCCCGGCATCGGCGGCGCCATGGGTGATGCTGCCGGCTTCGGCCACGGCAAGGAACAGGCGAAGGTCGGTCAGGTCGAAGCGCATTCCGGCAGCATAGGCCAGAACCAGCCTTCGGTCCAGCCGAAGCCTGGCTGCGGCAAATCCGCATTGCCGGCTGCCGTCCCACCGCTATGCAGGGACCATGAACGATCTCACCATTCCTCTGGTCGCCGTCACCTTCCTTGCCGCCGGGATCGTCAAGGGCGTCACCGGCATGGGCCTGCCCACGCTCGCCATGGGCGTCCTGGGCGCGCTGCTCTCCCCCTTGGCGGCGGCGAGCCTGCTGATCGTCCCGTCCATGGTCACCAATCTCTGGCAGCTGCTGGCCGGTCCGCGCATCGGCGCCTTGGCGCGGCGGCTTTGGCCGATGATGGCGGCGAGCATGGCGGGGACATTGGCCGCCGCCCCGCTGCTGGCCAGCGGGAATGGCGGGGCGACGACAACGGTCCTCGGCGCCACGCTGGTCGCCTATGCGCTTTATACCCTCATCGCCCCGCCCTTCCGGGTCGCGGCTGCCCAAGAGCGCTGGCTCTCGCCGCTGGTCGGGCTGATCACCGGGGTGATTGCAGGGGCGACCGGCGTGTTCGTGATACCCGCCGTTCCCTACATGCAGGCGCTCGGGCTGGAGAAGGACGACCTGGTCCAGGCGCTCGGCATGTCCTTCACGACCTCGACCATTGCCCTGGCAATCGGCCTGGCCTCGCATCAGGCTTGGCAGGTCGACCAGCTTGCGCTTTCCGCATTGGCCGTGGTTCCGGCGCTGATCGGCATGTGGGCGGGACAGATCCTGCGCCGCGCCGTCAGCTCCGCCACCTTCCGGCGCTGGTTCCTGATCATGCTCGCCCTACTGGGAGCGGAGATGCTGCTGCGCGGCGTGGTGTGAGACGGCGTAAGGGGCAAGTTGATGAGACGCTGATCGCGCTTCCTTGTCATCGAAATATCGCCCCACTTGCCCCGGAAAGTATCGTCCCGCTGGACCAAAGGCCGGTCAGGCACGAACTTTTAAGCCGCACCACTCGGCTGGGGCTGATCAGCGCCTTCATGAAAGTGCTGTCGATCATCAGCGTGTCGCCATGGACTCTAGACGAAAACGAAATCCGACATGGCCAACTGGCCCACGCCGTTCAGCGTCGCAAGCAGGATCGGGCTCGAGCCGCCTCCGCTGCCGTCGGCATCATACCAGAGCCGCCGAGCGTCCGTCTCGAAGACCAGCGCCGGGGCCAGGCCAGCGACCACCGGATCCGTGGCATTCACCAAGCGCAGCCCGGCACCGAAATCCGAGCGATCCAGGCGGATCACGTCCTGGCCACGCCGAAAATCGGTGATCAGGTCGCCCTCCCATTCATGGCCGGAAAAGTCCGTGAAGTCGAACACATCGCGGCCCACGCCGCCCGTCAGGATGTCCGCACCCGCGCCGCCTGTCAGCGTGTCGTTGCCGGCCCGGCCATTCAGGATGTCGCCACCCCGGCCCCCGATGAAGGTGTTGTTGCCCGCGCCACCCATGAAATGATCGTCCATATAGGTGCCCTCCAGCACCTCGATATTGCGCAGGGTCTTGCCATAGGCCAGCCCGGTATTGCGCGCCTGGTTCTCAAGATCGACCACCGCGCCCAGCTCGGAACTGGTAAAGACGACCTTGTCCCAGCCGAGTCCGCCGTCGATCACCGCCCGATAGGGCAGGTTCACGTCCTCGTCGAAGCCGATGAAGAACTGGTCGTTCCCCGCCTCGCCCCACAGGGTGTCATTGCCGGATTCGTGGTAAAGCACGTCGTTGCCGACGCCGCCGCGCAGCATATCGTTGCCGCGCCCGCCATCCAGCGTGTCGTTGCCGCCGGCGCCAGCCAGCACGTCATGGCCACCATTGCCTTCGATGCGGTCGGCAAGGTTCCAGCCGGTGATGACATCGCGGGCGCTGCCGCCCTCGTAATCCAGGATCTCGGCGTTCGCAACGCGGGTGCCGTTGGCGAATTGCTTCGCAGCCGCAGAGAAGGACCAGACGATCTGCGCCGTGACCTGCGTGAAATCGACATGAATGCGGTCGAAGCCCACGCCGCCATCGGCATGGTCATTGATCCCGATCGACAGGCTGTCATTGCCGAGATTGCCGATCAGGATATCGCGCTCGCGGCCGGTATCCGAATAATAGCTATCGCTTCGCAACTCGTCATTGCCGTCGCCGCCGATCAGGCGGTCGCTGCCTGATCCGCCTTCCAGATCGTCGTTTCCACCGCTGCCATCCATCCAGTCGTTGCCGCTGCCGCCCCGCAGCGCATCATCGCCGGCATCGCCCCAAAGGGAGTCGTTTCCGGCGTCGCCATAGAGGCGATCGGCATCGCCGCCGCCGCGGATCTGGTCGTTGCCTTCCTCGCCGGACAGCGCATCCGATCCCAGGCCGCCCAGCAGCGTATCGTTGCCCAGGCCGCCGTCCAGCGTGTCATCATGGATCCACCCGGCCAGCCGGTCGGCATAGTCGCTGCCCGCGATATCGAAGGACTCGATCTCGCGGAAGGTAAAGGCGGGGGCCGAGCCGAAGCGCAGCGTCACGGTGACCGTGGGATCCTGGAGGGCGAAGCGAACCGGACCGGCGACGGCGCCGAAATCCAGCCGCAACAGGTCGATGCCATCACCGCCGAAGATACGGTCGCCGGGGGCGTCGATCAGGTTGGTCTGGTCGAAGGTGTCGTTGCCCGCGCCGCCGCGCATCAGATCGCCGCCCGCGCCGCCGACGAAATGGTCGTCTCCGGTATCTCCCCAAAGCGTGTCGGCGCCGGTCCCGCCATAAAGCCGGTCGTCCTGATAGCCGCCGAACAGCACGTCATTGCCGGCATCGCCGTAAAGCCAGTCGTCGCCGAAGCCCCCGTGCAGCGTATCATTACCGCCAAGGCCGGAAATGTCGTCGGACAGGAATGTCCCGACCAGGGCTTCCGAATTGTTGGTTCCTTCTATCCGAGCCATGTCGCACCCCCAGAAGAATGAGACTCCACTACGCCCGCCGCGCCGGAACCTGTCAATCGCTTCGGCCAGGGACAGCGCCGATCCGCCGAGCGGGAACGCGGCGGGCATGGGAAGCCCAAGCCGCGCCCCAGACCGGCCGGCAGCTATTCGCGCATGACGATCTGCAGCTTCACGTCGGTCTCGCGGGCCAGGGCGGCGCGAAGCCGGCGATGCTGTCCTCGATGGGGATCGAGGCCGAGATCAGTGGCTTCAGGTCCACCGTGCCCGAGGCGATCAGTGCGATGGCGCGGTCGTAGACATTGGCATAGCGGAACACGCTCTCGACCCGCAGTTCCTTGGCTTGCAGCCCGACGATATCGACCGGCACCGGATCGACCGGCATGCCGACCAGCACGATGGCGCCGCCGGGCCGGGCAAGCTGGTGCATCGACAGGATCGCCGGCGCGACGCCCGAGCATTCAAAGACCACGTCGGCGCACCAGCCGTCAGTGGCCTCGGCCACCGCCTCAGCCAGCGGGCGGCGTTCGTTGCCAGTTCATGCAGCGCCATGGCAAGCCTCTGCACCATGCTCGACCACAGGCCGATGCCACGCAGACCTTCGAGGAGCACCTTTTCGGCGCCCCCCAGGCGGGACACGCGCGCCGGCGCCGCCAGCCGGTGGCCGAAACGCCCCTGGAAATCGGCGACGTCGCGACTGGTCTCGCCGGTGCGGTCGGCCATGACGCGCACCACGCCGATAAGACTCCTGGTGCGATGCTGCGATCCGGCGACCTGGACCGCCATGCGGCCGGCCGGCTCCTTTTCCTCGGTAAAGCTCTGACCAATGCCCCCGATGCGGACCGTCCGACCCCGCACGTCGCGGATGGAAAATCGGTATCGCGCAGCCAGCGGACTTGGCTGTCGCGAGCCGGCGCATCCGGTATTCGGAGGACGCCCTTTCGCCGTCGCGTGTCCTCTGTATCATGGCGCTCGGGTGCTGCCGGTCCTCCGGCAGTTGCGGAAATTGTTGCCCTACAGCGCCTCGTCGCGCGAAAGGGCATAGATCGTCTCGAAGGCCGAGGCAGGTATTGCCATTGCTGGGTCTCGGCATCGCGAATCCACAACATGTCCTGCGAGGCTTGGCCGAATTCGCGAGCCGCTCCTCGCTTTCGCGCAGCGCCGTGGCGTCGCCCTTGTCGGGCCGCAGAGTCGCAACCTGGACGGGAGGCACTCTCAAAGTTCCCTCTCTGACGTCGCGCTCGTCACAATTGTGCTGTTCTGCGCTATGAGCAGCGGCCGATCGAGGTAAAGCGGACCGGCCGCTATTATTTGCTATCTGCCAAGCAGAAATGCGCCCAAAAGCACTACGGACAAACATTGACCGCATCATCGAATTCGCATAACCTTCAGATGGGCGAGCTTGAATTAACACCAGGCGATCTTGGTATCGCCCCATAGTTCGAGCCTTCGTGGAAAGGTTACGTGAAATGAAAAGCGATCAACCAATTTATATTGGGGTTTTATTTTCAAAATCCGGCTGGACTGCCGTTACAGAACGGAGCATGCTGTCCGCCACGGAGTTTGCCATTGATGAAATTAACATGGCCGGCGGAATAGGTGGTCGCGAGCTTGTTCCTGTCTATCGCGATCCTATGGGAGATCCGGAATCCTACCAGAAATTGGCAGAAGATCTGCTCATCGAAAGCAAGGTCAAGATTATACTCGGCTGCTACACGTCCAGACAACGCAAGGCCGTCCTGAGCGTTCTCGGCAAAGAGGCAGGACTTCTTTGTTATCCCGCGCAATATGAAGGGTTTGAATATTCGGATAATATCATATACTTTGGCGCCGTGCCAAACCAGAACAGTCTTTTCTTGGCGCTCCATCTTCTCGAAAATTTTTCTCCGCGCGTATATATTGTTGGATCGGACTATGTATGGCCGCGAGAATCGGGAAGAATAATGGCCGACTTGCTCGCATCCGGCGGAGGGGAGGTGTTAGGACAATCTTACCTTGGAGATGACGCCTCGGCTACGGATTTTGATGCGCTGATCAAGAATATAAAGGCATGCAGTGCGAACATTATTTTCAACAATTTCGTTGGCCGTTCAAATATAAAATTTTACGAAGCGCTTGCCGAAAATAGTTTGGATAATGAACAGATCGTGGTGGCGAGCCTGACCACCAGCGAGGCGGACATTCGTGAAATCGGCGCCGCGGCAACCGCAGGACACATCACCGCAGCCACCTATTTCGCATCGCAGTCCAATCCCAGCAACCTGGCTTGTCTCGAGCGGTATAAAGCCTTTCGAGGCGAGCAGCCCGACGCGAACATGTGCTGGGATGCCGCCTATACGCAGGCGCATGTGGTCGCGCAGGCGATGCGCCATTGCGACCCTGAGAACATCAATTCGATCCGCTCTGAAATTCTGGGCACCGCCTTTGACGCGCCGCAAGGCAGGATCATGATCGACCCGTTGAATGCGCATTGTCACGTCTGGCCCAAGATCGGTGTGGCGCGCAAGGACGGGCAATTCGATATCATTGCGGAGACCAATCAAGCCATCCGACCCGACCCCTATCGAACCACCTACTCCCTTTTCGGCGAGGGTGAACTGCCGCCGGAAGCCAATCCGCCCGATTTCCATTGGCCTCGGAGCCTGAGGGTTTACAGGTAGAGCCGGAATCACCATGGGGTGATAAGTCTTTCCGCAAAAGGATCTGCAATGCGACCTGGAAGAAGCGAGCCCTTTGCCAGTGAAAAAGGCCAGCCCTTCTTGATCAAGGATCTCCGGTCATTGAGGGTTTTGCTTGTACAACCCCAGAACAATGACAGCTTGGCATTGCGGTCACACTTGGAGCGGATCGGTTGTCAGGTCGAGGAATGCTGGCCGCCCCCATCCTCCTATTCCGATGATATCGATATTGTATTCGTCATGGTCGACCGGGTGACCGAAAGCAAGCTGACATTCCATTGGCAGGCGGAGGAACCTTCCGCCGTTCTGATCGCGGTTATCGACTATGAAAGTCCGCTGTCGATCGACCGCCTGCTTCATATGCGCGTGAATGCCGTTATTGGCCTGCCGATTAGGCCTTTTGGAATCCTGACCAACCTCCTGGCGGCAGTGAACAACCATCGACGTGAGTTGCGGCTGCGTATGAATCTCGATCGCTTGCAGGCCAAGCTCGAATCCTGCCGGACCGTCGAGCGGGCCAAGCTGGCTGTCATGTTGACCGACAGTCATTCCGAGAAGGAAGCCTATCGCATATTGCGCCACCTTGCAATGAAGCGGCGGACAACGGTCGACGTTGTGTCCAGCCAGATCCTCTCGGGATTGAATTGGCGGGAGGGTGAGGAAAATCTCATGCGGGAGGAATAGGGAGATAATACCGGCATAGAAAGAGCTGCACGAATGCGCGTGCAGCCCGTCAGGCGTTGGCTTTATTGGGTGGCCAGACCGATCTGCCCGGCGGTGTCGTTATGGGCCCGTGCCTCGGCCCGGGCTGCGACCAGGAACTCGCTGCGATCCGAGGCGCAGGCCAGACAGATCGGCTCGTGATCCGATGACGGATCTCGGTCCATTTCATGCGCGATATAGGCTTGGCCGCAGTGATGGCACCGGATTCTTGCCGTCCAGGGATCGTCGACCTCCTTACGGGGATCGTGGGGGCGATCCTCGACATACCAGTTGCGGCGGGCCACCCCGAGAGCGGCGGCATAGATGACCACAGCGATGGCAAGGGTGATCGGAGGTGCCCAGATGCCGCCAAAGCTGCCGCCGAAGACCATCAGGAAACAGCCCACCGCCGAGGCGATGATCCACGCGCCCAGGCCGCCCGGATTGACCAGCGGCACCCGGCCGGGCCGGAACTCAAGCATATCGGCCCTGATGCCGCGCAGGGAGCACCAGCCGATATGGGTCATGGCGACGCCCACCCAGGCCACGATGATCACGCCCTGGAACTGCAGCGTCAGCAGCAGGTAGCCGAAGACGTTGGTGAGCATGATCAGGAAGATGATCACCGTCATGATGACCACCCAGACCGTGCGCGGCCATGAGATCTTGAACGCGCGGGCGAAGAAGTTCTGCATGTTCGTCGAGGAAAGATAGAAGTTGATCGTGTTGATCCGCGTCTGGCTGGCCCAGACCAGCAGCACGCCGAACGGTCCCATCAGCGCGACGATGCCGATGATGGCCGAGGTTTCGGACAATTGCCCCTCGATCGGGATGGTGTGCGCGATGAACATCCCCACGGCACCGTTGATCAGCAGAGTGACGACATAAAAGGGAATGCCGAAGGTGAAGTTGCCGTTGTAGCGGGAATCCTCCTTGCGCCCGAAACGCGCGACGTCCCAGGTCATCATCACCACGACCCAGACGCCCATGTAGACGGTGAAGGCGAACCACCAGCCGGGCACGCCGAGGTCGGCGTGGCCCGCCGGAAGCTGCGTCAGCCAGGCGCCCGAGTAGCCGTGCTTCGAGATCGCCCAGATGACGCAGGCCATCAGGCCGAAGACGTAGAGCGGCAACAGGATGCCGTTGATCCGGTCCAGCCAGGTCCGCACGCCCCGCATCACCAGCGGCGCGCTGTAGAGGCAGACGACGAAATACCACAGGCTCATCGGCCCGCCGAAATAGTCCTGCAGCGCGATGGCCACGATAGAGCCTTCGGCAATGGCGTAGTAGGTGATCGTCACGCCGAACAGCAGGGCGGCGAAGGTGGCGCCGACCTGCCCGAAGACCGCGCGGGAAAACAGCGCCACGCTGGTGCCGCTGCGCGCGGCGAAGCGCGCCGCGATACTGCACAGGATCCCGTAGACGACCGTCGAAAGCGCGATGCCGATCAGCGTGTTGATTGTGCCGACGGTCAGGGCGACGGTGCTGCCGACTACGACCCAGAACATGGCGCTCATCAGGCCGAACCAGGCCATCGAGAGCGAAAACCGGGAACTTCGCCAAGTGGGCGGCACGATATGCAGGGAGAAATCTTCCGCCGCAGCCTGTCGCAAGACTTCAGGCTCATCGTGATAGATGATGTCCGGGGCTGGAATGGTTCTGGCGGTGGTCATGACTTCCGACTCCTCAAGTTGAACTGCCTTCGAAATCGGACGTCGGTGGGGAAACAGTCGTGCAGGGGGGACGGCGGTCGCGCGGGACCGCATGGATTTGCCGGGCGTCCTGGTCTGCGATTTGCCTTGAACAGCTTCGACCCTGCGGCGCTTTCGCACGGGAAAGGTCAATTCGGGAAGTCATCTGATCGGGAGGGCGTCAGATCTGCTCCGGGCAGTCTCCATAGTCCGACATCCGCGTGAATTCCGTGGAGTTTGGCTGTCAATCGGCGTTGAATGGTGCCCCCTTATCGGCGTCCAAAAGGGACCCCTCTGGCGATGTGGTGAGCAGGCCCGTGGCGGCGTAGCTTTTCAGCTGGCGCAGCCGACGCGGGCCTGCGTTTTGGAGGGCGGTCAGGCTCTTGTTTTGATGCGCCAGCTGTCGTTGCCGGTTTCGACGATGTCGCAGTGGTGGGTGAGACGATCGAGCAGCGCGGTGGTCATCTTCGCGTCTCCGAAGACGGTCGGCCACTCTCCGAATGCGAGGTTGGTGGTGACGATGACGGAAGTCTGCTCGTAGAGCTTGCTGATCAGATGGAACAACAACTGGCCGCCGGACTGCGCGAATGGCAGATATCCGAGTTCATCGAGAATGACGAAGTCGAGCCGCATGAGATGCTCGGCCAGCCGGCCGGCCCGCCCTGCACGGCCCTCGGCCTCCAGCCTGTTCACGAGGTCCACAACGTTGAAGAAGCGGCCGCGAGCGCCGTTGCGGATGACGGCGCGCGCGATCGCCACGGAGATATGGGTCTTGCCGGTCCCGGTGCCGCCGACCAGCACGACATTGCGCTGCTGGCTGAGGAATTCCCCGCTGGCCAGGTCGCGCACCAGCGTCTCGTTGATCGGCGTATCATCGAAGGTGAACTCCTCGATCTCCCGGGCATAGGGCAGCTTGGCGGTGGTGATCTGGTATTTGACCGAGCGCGCCTTCTTCTCGTTGATCTCGGCGGCCAGAAGATCTCCGACGATCTGGCGGGGTTCGTGCTGGCGGCGCACAGCCACCGCCATGAGTTCGTCGTAAGCGGCGCGCATGCCGTAGAGCTTCAGCTCGCCCATCGCTGCCATGATCTCTGCACGATCCATCAGCCGGCCCTCCGCAGCAGGTCATAGCGGGCACAGTCGGCCACCGGTTCATGGGTCAGGCGCAAGGCCGGAGAGGTGAGCAGCAAGGGTGGCGGCTCCGGGTCGCACCTGCGGGACAGGATGTTGAGGATCACATCGGCGGAGTGGACGCCCTGCGAGAGCGCTTCGGCGCAGGCCTTCTGCACGGCGGGAACTCCCTCCGTCAGCACGGCGCCGAGGATCTTCACCATCTGGCGGTCACCGTCCGAGGAGCCCTGCAGCTTGCGACGGATCTGCTCGAGGGCGCCGGGCAGAACCCAGTCCTTGAACGGTGCGCCATTGCGCTGCGCCCCGGGTTTGCGAAGCAGGACAGGCACATAGTGCCAGGGATTGTAGATTGTCCGGTCCCGCCCGAAGTGACGGGGATGGTCCCCGACCAGCCGCCCTTCCTGCCGGATCTCGATCCGTTCCGCATAGGCCCTGATCTCGACCGGCCGCCCGACAGCCGTTGCCGCGACAGAGTATTTGTTGTTGTCGAACCGCACGAGGCAGGTCTTCGATACCGCCGCAGGCAGCGAGTGGAAGCCGTCGAAGCGCCCGGCATAAGGGACGAGGTGCGGGCGTTCTTCCTGAAAGACTTCCCAGATGGTCTTGTCCGTCAACTCCGGATGCTTGCTGCTCCTGGCCGAGGCGATGCACTTGTCCAGCAGCCAGGCATTCAGTTCCTCGTAGCTCTTGACCCTGACCCGGGGTGAGAAGAACCGTTGGCGAACCGTGCCGACCTGGCTCTCCACCTGACCCTTCTCCCAGCCCGAGGCCGGGGTGCAGGCGACGGGCTCGACCAGATAGTGGCTGGCCATCTGCAGGAACCGACGATTGTAGAGGCGCTCCTTGCCGACAAAGATGGTCTCCACCGCCGTCTTCATGTTGTCGTAGATCCCGCGGGTGCAGGTGCCCTTGAAGAAGGCGAAAGCCCGATCATGGGCATCGAACACCATCTCCTGCGTCTCGCGCGGATAGGCCCGCACGAAGAACATCCGGCTGTGGCACAGGCGAACATGGGCCACCTTGATCGTGGTGGTCGCCCCATCGATCAGGACAACCTCGTGGCTCCAGTCGAACTGATAGGCTTCGCCGGGGGCAAAACTCAGCGGCACGAAGGCGGACGAGGCACCGGAGCTTTGAGTGCGCGCCCAGACCGAGGCGTAGCGGCGGACCGCATCATACCCGCCTTCATAGCCAAGGCCGCGCAGTTCCTCGTAGATCTGGATCAGCGTCAGGCGTTCCCGGCGCCCACGAGCCGCGTTGATCGCCAACAGCCGGCTCAGTTCCTCAAGCCAGGCGCCCAGCTTCGGGCGTGGCTGAACCGTCCGGGTGTAGGTGAACTCCGTTATCCCGGTGCGGATCACCTTGCGCACCACCTTCTTCGACAGCTTCAGGTCGCGGCAGATCGTCTTGATCCCCTTGCCCTCGGTAAAATGCAGCCGCCTGATTTTTGCGATTGTCTCCACGATCAGCATCCCGCGCTCGGCCTCCGATAATCCTCGGAAGCACAATGGACCCAACCCCCGGTCGGTGGGGTCCCTTTTGGACGCCGATCACCCCAGAAGCGGGGTCCTTATTCCACGCCGCTCAACACTGGGGTCCTTGTCGCCGTCAAGCCACGGCGCTGCACCACGCTCCAGCACCGTGACCCGCCGGCCCGGGCGGGCTAGCCCGATCGCCGCGTCGATGCCGCTTTCATAGCCGCCGATGACGAAGACCTCGTCGCCCGGCACATCCTGCCAACGGCCGACCGTGGCGTAGTGGCGGGCATGTTCCGCACCGATCAGCCGCCATCCGAAGGGGTTCCGAACTGCACGCAGGCCCAGATCACAAAAGCCGCGCTGATTTCGCCGCCATCCGCGTGCAGGATGAATCCGTCATCCGCCGGCTCCAATTCCCGCACCTCAATGCCGCATGCGACATTCAGCCCGAAAGCCAGCGACGCCTGCTCCAGATAGCGCGCATAGGCGCCGCCGTCGGGGTGTTCGCGCTTCAAAGACCAGCCGGGCGAGCTGTCATAGCTGATCGCGTTCAGGTCGGTCAGCCCGAAGACATTGCCGGGAAAGGACGGCGTCAGCAGGCGCGTGCCCGCAGGCCAGCGCAGGAAGCTCTGCCCGATCCGGCCACGCTCCAGCACCCAGACATCCGGGATCGCCAGGTCGCGCAGCACCCGCGCCACGCCCAAGCCCGCCGGCCCCGCCCCGACGATGGCCACGGTCACGTGATCGGGGATGTGACGATCTTGGGACAGGTTCATGATACCACCTCGGCGGAAAGATAGCCGACGGGCAGCACATGCTCGGTCACGGCAATGGAATTCAGGGCAGAGAACAGATCCCGCAGCTCGGGATCGGTGAAGTCGCGCAGGATCAGCACCAGCTTCGAGCGGCGATCCTCGCCCTGCCAGTCGGTCAGCAGGACCGGCGGATGAAAGATGTGCTGGACCCCGTGGACCACGAAAGGATGCGGCACGCCCTGCAGGTGGATCAGCCCCTTGAAGCGCAGCAGATCGGCGCCGCGTTGCGCCATCAGCATCTCCATCCAGAGGTCGAAGGCATTGGCCGAAATCGGCTCGTCGATCACCCAGGAGATCGAGCGGATCGCGTCCAGATGCTTCAGCGCTTCCACGTCGGCAAGATGCGGGGCGGGCACCGTCTCCTGCCGCAGCCAGTCCCGGACCTGCGACGACTTCATTGCCGGATCGAAATGCCCCAGCACGGTCAGCCGCCGGGGGTCGATCCGGCCATGCAGCGCCACATCGACCGGCGCACCGGCGTTCAGCGCCGCGATTTCGCGGCGGACGGCAGGCTCGTCGGCCTCGGGCTGGTCGGTCTTGGTCAGCAGGACAAGATCGGCCATGGCGACCTGGCGTAGCGCCTCTTCATGCCGCAGCAGCGTGCCCGCCCCCGTCGCGGCGTCGACCGTCGCCACGACCCCATCGGTCACGAAACGCTCTGACAGGTCAATGCTGGTCAGCAGCGTGTGCAGGATCGGCGCCGGATCGGCCAGCCCGGTGGTCTCGATCATCACCCGGTCGAAAACCAGCTCGCCCGCCTCGCGCCGCTCCGCAAGTTCGATCAGCGTGTCCAGCAGATCGCCCCGCAAGGCACAGCACATGCAGCCCGATTGCAGCAAAACCATGGTCTCGGTCGTCGAAACCACCAGTTCGTGGTCCAGCCCGATCTCGCCGAATTCGTTGATAATGACGGCCGTGCGTCCGAAATCGGGATGGCGCAACAGCCCGTTCAGCACCGTGGTCTTGCCGCTGCCCAGAAACCCGGTCAACAAGGTGAGCGGGACGGGCGCGGATGGAAGATCGATCATCCGCGGCTCCCTTTCGTTGTCATGGCCTTTGCCGCCTGACCCTGTCCCTCGACAGCCGCCGCGGTATGCTGACAATCGGCGCAGATCCCCTGCAACTCGACGACGCGCCGGCCGACACGGAATCCGAATGTTTCGGCCCGGCGCGCGAACTCGGCTTCCAGGCCGGGTAGGTCCACTTCAAATGTCGCACCGCAGTGGTTGCACAGAAAAAAGGCGCCGACGCCGGGGTCGTCCGGGTGCGACGACGGCACGAAAGCGTTTCGGGTCTCGATCCGGGTCACGAAACCATGCTCCTGGAGAAATTCCAACGCCCGATAGGCCGTAGGCGGACCTACGGATTTGCCAAGCTTGCGTTCCAGGGCACGGAGCAGGTCATAGGCGCCGACCGGACCGTTGAACTCCAGCAGCGCCTCCAGGGCGAGGCGGCGCAGCGCCGTGAACCGGACGCCGCGCTCGGCGCAGATGCGCTCGACCGATTCGATGCTCAGGGTGTAAGCAGGACTAGGACCGGATCCCGACATGCAATCGCCTCGCCGATGATTGGGTGTAATGTTATTACGTTACCAAATCGGACGCAAGACGCACCGGCATGAATGGCCCGCGGCCCGGATCAAGGCGGACGGCGCAGGCCGCAACCAGCTTGATTGGCAATTCCTCTGGTCTTGTCGGGTAGCCGCGCCGGGATCGGCGCAGTTCAGAACGGCGTCTGGACCAGGCGAAACGCCGTTGCGAAGGCGAAGATCGCCACCAGACCGCCGAAGGCGATCTCGACCAGGCTGGCGAGGACCGAGGCGCGGCCGAGGGCCGGCAGCGAGACCTGCACCCCGCGGCGCAATCCGACCGCGACGACCGCGGCAAGTCCCGTCACCATCATGGTGCCGATCCCCATGGCATAGGCGCCGGCGATCCCGACCGCGTCCAGGCCGAACCGCCAAGTCAGGATCAGCAGGAACAGCGCCCCGGTGCAGGGTCGCAGGGCTACCCCGGCGACCAGCGCCGCGGCTTCGCGCCAGGACCGGATTGCCCGAACCTCCTGGACATCGGGGACATGGGCATGGCCGCAGCCGCAGGTTTCGGAATGCGCGTGACCATACCGGTGCCGGCCGGCGGCCAGCCTGCGCAATCCGCGCCAACACAGGATCACCCCCAGCAGGGCGATGGCCGCGGCCGAGAACGGCTCGAGACCGGCCGCGGCGCCCTCGACACGATCACGCGCGCCGCCGAAGATCCAGATGCCCAGATAGACCACGATCACTGCCACCGTCGCCTGCGCAAGGCTGGTTATCGCGGCAAGACCGACCATACGCTTCATCGGCACGTCGGTCGCAACACCATAGGCGCCGATCAGCGCCTTGCCGTGGCCTGGCCCCAGCGCGTGCAGGAAGCCATAAGCGAAGCAGATGCCCAGGAATGCCGTGACCGCCCCGGCGTCGCCGCCCCGTAATGCCCGCAAGGCACGCGCCAGCGCGTTCTGATAGTCGCGCTGCCAGCCCAAGGCCATCCGGGCGACGCGATCATCCAGCCCGGTCCAGAAGACCAGACCGGCGGCCACCGCAAGAGCCAGCAGGACGATGGGGATCACCTTGCGCATTCCAGCCTCATGTCGTCGGCGAAATCGCCGCCCACATCGGGGTATTTGCCCTGATCCATGATCTCGTCATTGGTCAGCTTGGCCAGCTCGTCGCCATATTTGCGTTGCGCGGCGGCAATATCCGCCTTTTCGATCTCGATCCGGCAGTCGTCCCGGCCGTTGATCCGGGGCGATCCGGCCAGGTCATAGAAGGTGTAATAGGTCGGATCGTAGACCTGCGCCTCGATCCCGTCCTTCCCGGGGTTGATCCGGTCCAGAAGCGCGCGGATATGGGTCACGACGATCCTGCCCTGCTGATAGCGGACGACAACGTCCAGTGGTCCCGACAGCGCGACCGGCTTACCGTCGCGGGTCAGGTAGAGATCGCCGGCGAAATCCTCGGGCCAGTCGCTGAACATGGCGGTGAGGCGGGCGATCTCGTCATCGGTCAGCACGCCATCGCCGTCCTTGTCCATCTCCATGTCCTCGACCATGAGCATCGACGAGAAATCGTCGAAGGCCCAAACGACGCTGACGCCACCCAGCTTGCCCTCGCCGTCGAAGCGGAACGTCAGCCCGGTGTCGATGAAGACATGCGGATGTGCCTCGGCCCTTGCAAGGGCAAGGACCGATAGCAGGGACAGCAGGGCGGGCCGGAGACAGCGCATGGGGCAGGCTTTAGGCCGCAGGCCGCCCTTCGACAAATCACAAAGGCGGCGCGCTGGCGGAGAAACGCCGACGGCTTCTCCCGTCGCCCGGGCTGCTCCTTCCCGTTTCCCGGGATAGCGGCGCGGCGCGCGATCCCATCCGGGGGCCGGGCTCTCGTGCCATCTTGTCTTTTCCGAACGCCACGTCTTGCCGTTACAGAAAAGCAATGTAATAACATTACCGAAATCTTGAGTCCCTCCTCCCGATGTCCGAAATCCGTCCAGACATGAACCCTGACCCGGCCGATACCTGCATCGCCTTTCGCGACCTGACGGTGGGCTATAACAGCCATGCCGCGGTTCATCACCTGAACGGGGTCATTGCACGCGGCAGTCTGACGGCCATTGTGGGACCTAACGGGTCCGGCAAGTCGACGCTGATCAAGAGCGTGGCCGGCCTGCTCAGGCCCATGAGCGGGATCTGCCGGGTCGCGCCTGGCCTCAGCACCGCCTATCTGCCGCAACTGTCGGAACTCGACCGCAGTTTTCCTGCCCGGGTTAAGGATCTCGTCGCGCTCGGCCTGTGGCAGAAGCGGGGCCTGCTGGGCCGCCACCGCCCCGCAGACAGGCAGGCGATCGTTGCGGCCCTGCGCGCGGTCGGGCTGGAGGGTTTCGACGCCCGGCCCCTCGATTCGCTTTCGGGTGGGCAGTTGCAGCGCGCCCTGTTCGCCAGGGTTCTGGTTCAGGATGCCGATCTGATCCTGCTCGACGAGCCCTTCAACGCCATCGACGAAAAGACCATCCGCGATCTGATCGGCCTGATCCTGCATTGGCATGGCGAAGGCCGCACGGTGGTCGTGGTCGTCCATGACCTCGACCTGGTGCGGACGCATTTCCCGCAGGCGCTGTTGCTTGCCCGCCGCCCCATCGCCTGGGGGCCAAGCGCCGAGGTGGTGACGCCCGAGAACATGCAGCGCGCCCGGCAGTTCCAGGAAGCCTGGGACGACCAGGCGCCTTGGTGCGAACCGTCGCCCGCCCCGGCCAGAGGCGTGGCGTGATGGCCGACTGGGTCGTGGCGCCTTTTCTCGAATTCGCCTTCATGCAGCGCGCGCTGGCGGGGGCGCTTCTGCTGTCGCTCTCGGCCTGCCCGGTCGGGGTGTTCCTGATGCTGCGCCGGATGAGCCTGACCGGCGACGCCATGTCCCATGCCATCCTGCCGGGCGCGGCGGCGGGCTTCCTGCTTTACGGGCTGGAGATCGTGCCGATGACCATCGGCGGGCTGGTCGCCGGGGCCATCGTGGCGCTTGGCGCCGGCGCCGTCGCACGGCTGACGGTGCAAAAGGAGGACGCCTCGATGGCGGCCTTCTACCTGGTTTCGCTGGCCATCGGGGTCGTCATGGTCTCGCTGCGCGGTTCCAGCGTCGATCTGATGCATGTTCTGTTCGGCACGGTGCTGGCGCTGAACGACGATGCATTGCGGCTGATCGGGCTTGTCGCCGCCGTCACGCTGGCGACCACGGTGCTGCTGTGGCGCGCGCTGGTGGCGGAATGCCTCGACCCGCTGTTCCTGCGTTCGGTCTCGGGCCTGGGCGGGGTGGTGCATTTCGCCTTCCTGGGGCTGGTGGTGCTGAACCTGGTCGCCGGGTTCCAGGCGCTTGGCACGCTCCTGTCGGTCGGGCTGATGATCCTGCCGGGCGCCGCGGCACGGTTCTGGGTGAACAATACCCTCGCGATGTGCGTCGTCTCGGTCGGGATCGGCATCGTCTCCTCGCTGGGCGGGCTCTTGCTGTCCTATCACGCCAGCCTGCCCTCGGGTCCGGCGATCATCCTCTCGGCCGGGGTGGTCTATCTCCTCTCGCTTCTGGCGGGGCCGCGCGGCGTGCTGCGGCCCGCCCTGCCCCGCCGCCACCACCGGACGGCCTGACGCCATGAAAGGATATCCCATGAAAGACTGGCTCTTCCGCATCGCCGCCTGTTCGGCAATCACGTTTTCATCCCTTGCGGCTGCGCAGGCGGAACCGCTGGACGTGGTCGCGACCTTCTCGATCATCGGGGATTTCGCGGCAGAGGTCGGCGGCGACCGGATCAGGCTGAACGTGCTGGTCGGCCCGGATTCCGACACGCATGTCTATGAGCCGCGCCCGGCCGATGCGATCGCGCTGGCCGGCGCCGATGTGGTGCTGACCAACGGGCTGGAATTCGAGGGTTTCCTGACCCGCCTGATCGCCGCCAGCGGGACAGACGCCGCCATCGCCACCCTGACCGACGGGGTCGAGACGATGGAGGAGCCGGGCGGCGGCCATTACCACTATGTCGACGGCAAGGCGGTCTTCCACGCCGGCGCGCATGATCCCCATGCCTGGCAATCGGTGCCGAATGCCAAGGTCTATGTGCAGAACATCGCCGCAGCCTTCTGCGCCGCCGATGCCGAAGGCTGCGCCGCCTATCAGGCGAATGCGGCCCGCTATGCCGGCGAACTGGACGCGCTTGATACGGAAATCCGCGCCGCCATCGCCGCCCTGCCCGAGGACCGCCGCACCGTGGTCGTGGCCCATAACGCATTCCGCTATTTCGAGGCCACCTATGGCGTGCATTTCCTGTCGCCGCAGGGCGTCTCGACCGAATCCGAGGCCGCTGCGGCCGATGTGGCGGGCCTGATCCGCGAGGTCCGCGACCGCAAGGCCGCGGCCATCTTCGCCGAGAACATCAGCGACACCAAGCTGCTGGAGCAGATCGCGCGCGAGGCCGGACTGCCGCTGGCAGGCACGCTCTATTCCGACGCGCTGTCCGGGCCGGACGGTCCGGCGCCCGACTACATCGCGATGATGCGCCACAATGCCGGCGCCATCGCCGCGGCGCTGGCCGCCCGCTGACCAGATTTCCGCTGGGGCCAGCCATTGCCCCGTCCCGGCGCCTTCATCCCGATCCACCATCCAAGGAGACCATCCATGCTCAGACATCTCGCGGGCGCCAGCGCCCTGGCGCTGGTCCTGGCCGGCGGCGCCGTCGCCCAGGATCACGACCACGACCATGAGGACGTCACGCTTTACCGCGTCTTCGTCGGCGACCATGAAAAGGGCCAGGTCACGGCGTTCGACCTGTCCGAACCCGATCATCGCTGGACCTTCCCGACCACCGGCCAGGTCAAGCTGTTCCCGGTGGCGGGCGGCGCGGTGGTGGCCGCGGTGCAGTCCGATGCCGACACGGTGCAGTTCATCCGCAGCGGCATCGCGTTCCACGACCACGGCGACCACCGCGACATCGAGGTCGGCGATCCCGCGGCCATCGACGCCAGCCTGACCGGGCCGCGCCCGTTCCATCTGGTCGAGCACGACGGCAAGGTGGTGCTGAACTACGACCAGGGCGGCTATGCCGAGATCCTCGACGGCCACGCGCTGGCCGAAGGCAAGGTCGAGCCGGTCAGGTTCCCGCAGGCCCGCGCCCATCACGGCTTCGTCGCGCCCCTGGGCGACAGCTGGCTGTCCACCATCGCCTCGGACGAGAAGGTCGAGGGCGACGCCTCGGTGCCGCGCCTCGGCCTGCAGGCCTTCGACGCCGAGGGCAAGCCGGCAGGCGACCTGGCTAGTTGCACCGCGATCCATGGCGAGGCCTTCTCGGGCGCCTATCTGGCCGCGGGCTGCAAGGAGGGCGTGCTGACCGTCAAGGCAGGCGCGAACGGCCCGGAATACAAGCTCCTGCCCTATCCCGCCGAGCTGCCGCAGGGCGTCACCACCGGCACCCTGCTGGGCTCGACCGGCATCCAGGTCTTCCTAGGCAATTACGGCCCCGACGGGTTGGTGGTCATCGACCCGGTGGACGAGCCGCATTACCGCTACATCAAGCTGCCCTTCCGCCGGGTGGATTTCGCGCTCGACCCGGCCAAGCCCTCGACCGGCTACGTGCTGACCGAGGACGGCAGCCTGCACCGCATCGACCTGCTGAACGCCGAGATCGCCGACAGCGCCAAGGTGACCGAGCCCTATTCGATGGACGGGCATTGGAACGACCCGCGCCCGCGCATCGCCATGGCCGGGGACGAAATTGTCGTCACCGACCCCAATGCGGGTCTGGTGCGCCGCATCGCGACCGAGGACCTGTCGGAGCGCGGCACCCTGCCGGTCGAAGGCAAGCCCTACAACATCGCCGTGACCGGCGGCAGCGGCGTCACGCACTGACGCAGGCACGACACGAAAGGGGGCGGTTTTCCGCCCCCTTCTTTAGTTCGGGCAGGACGTATCAGCCGATCCGACCGCCGCCCTGTTTCGTGATCGCCACCACCGCCGGGCGCACCGGCATGTCGTCGTGGAAATCCGGCCAGCGGGTCGACAGGTCCTCGTAATAGGACGGGCGGCCGTGGCCCTCCCAATCCTCGCCGCCGTCGCCCGGATGCTGCACAGCCACGAAGAAGGTGGTCAGGTCCGGCGTCGGACAGGGGCCGCACATCTCGGCCCCCACGGGCACGCGATAGAACAGCCGCGAGGTGCCGCGCGCCGCGCCCTCGACATCCACCGCCCACAGCCCGTCCGTGCGTCCGGTATCCGAAGGCGAATTGCCGTCGGTCGAGACCCAGAGCCGCCCGTCGCTGTCGATGGCGCAATTGTCGGGCATGCCGAACCAGCCATTCGCCGTGGTTGCGGTCGAGAAGGTCGCGCCGACCTCGGCCACCGAAGGATCGCCGCATTGCAGCAGGATTTCCCAGCTGCCCTTGGTCGCCGCCAGATCGCCCCCGTCCTCGAGAATCTCGATGATATGGCCGAAGGCATTGTCCACGCGCGGGTTGGCGGCATTCGCCTCTTCACGCTTGGTGTTGTTGGTCAGCATGACATAGGCCCGACCGGTCTCGGCATTGGGCTCGATATCCTCGGGCCGGTCCATCGGCGTCGCACCCAGCAGGTCGGCGGCGCGGCGGGTCTCGATCAGCACGTCGGCCTGGCTCTCGAAGCCGTTCTCGGCAGTCAGCGGTCCCTGCCCGTGCACCAGCGGCAGCCAGACGAAGCTGCCATCCTCGTCGAAGCGCGCGACGTAAAGCGTGCCCTCGTCCAGCAGGTCCAGGTTCGCGGCGCGGTCGTCCGGGTTGTAGCGGCCGGCGGTCACGAACTTGTAGACATAGTCGAAACGCTCGTCGTCGCCGAGATAGAAGACGACGCGCCCGTCCTTGGCCAAGGCGCTCGCCGCGCCCTCGTGCTTGAAGCGGCCGAGAGCGGTGCGCTTCCTGGGGGTCGAGGTGGGGTCCATGACATCGACCTCGACGATCCAGCCGAAGCGGTTGGGCTCGTTCGGTTCCTTGCCGATGTCGAAGCGGTCGTGGAACTTGCCCCAGGCATAGCTGTCCTCAGGGATGCCCATGCGCTTGTAGTTTTCGGCCTCACGGTGACCTTCGGGCAGCGTGCCGGTGAAATAGCCGTGGATGTTCTCTTCGGCCATAATGTAGGTGCCCCAAGGCGTGACGCCGCCGGCGCAATTGTTGATGGTGCCCAGCACCTTGGTGCCGGCGGGATCGGCGGCGGTCTGCATCCGCGCATGCCCGGCGGCCGGGCCGCGGATCTCCATCGGCGTCTTGGCGGTGATGCGGCGGTTCAGCGCGCCCTCCAGCACCGGCTGCCATTTGCCGCCCTGCTTGCGGATTTCGATCACCGTGCCGCCATGCGCGGCCATTTCGATGTCCACGCGCGCCTCGGTCGCGTCGGCGACGGCGATCTTGCCGTCCTGGACGGTGACGATGCCGGGGAACATCAGGTGTTCGTTGGTATATTCGTGGTTCACCACCAGCAGGCCGCGGTCATCGGCGCCCTCCAGCGGGATGAAGCCGACGAAATCGTTGTTATAGCCGAACTGGCGTTCCTGCGCGGCTTCGGACTGGTTCAGCGGGTCGAATTCCGGCGCGTCGGTAAAAACCTTGTCGCCCCAGCGCAGCAGGATGTCGGCGTCATAGCCCTGGGCCACGTGATGGTCGGCATCGACGCCGGCCGTCACCTCGGGAAAGCTGAAGGCAGAGCCCTCGACGGCATCCTGGGCGCGCGCCTCGTCGGCGGCCAGCAGGGCGAAGGGGCTGACGGTGGCCGAGATGGCGGTCGCGGCCATCGAGCCCTTCAGGAAGCCGCGGCGCGAAAAGCGGGCGGCGATGATCTCGCCCATGGTGCGGTTGTCGGTCGGGTTGTGGCCCGGTCCGTCAGCCTCCTCCAACTGGCTGGTGCGGAAGACATGGCGGGACGGATGTTGCTCGGTCATATAATGCTCCTGGCGGGTGGCGCGGCCCGTGACAGCAAAAGGACCGCGGCCCCTTCCTAGAGCGCCAACCTGTCCATTATGTGACGAGATAACATTACGACGCCACAGCCCGCCCTTCTTGCGCCCGCAGGCATGGAAACGACCAGCGAGAGAGCCCCGATCTTCGGCGTAAGACCGATCCCGATCAGGGCGTGATGCGTTCCACCTTGATCGCCGTCAGGACGAAGAAGGGAATCGGTGTCTCGGGTTCGTCGTAAAGCCCGCCATAGGGGTGGTGGACGAAGCGGTCATGCCATACGGTGATGCCCCCGAAGCCCGCCCCGCAAAGCCAGTCACGCGCTTCGACTTCGCTGACACCGCAGGCGTTGGGAAGATGGGCGGCAAGATCCGCCATCGTCGGGTCGGGGTTACGCCGCCAGAGCCCGTCCGAGACCAGAACCTTGCCGCCGGGGCGCAGCAGACGGGCCGCCAAGTGCAGGGCATCGGCTGGATTTTCTAGCGTCCAGAGCACATTGCGCAAAGTGACCACGTCTGCCGCGCCTTCGGCAAGCCCACACTGGTCCATGTCGGCATGGATGAAATCCACATGAACACCGTCACGGGCGGCGGCACGGCGTGCTTCCGCCAACATGGCGGACGAGCCATCGACGCCCGTGACATGATGCCCCATGCCCGCCAGCAGCACCGCGCAGGCTCCGGTCCCGCAGCCCAGATCCACGACGCGTTGCGCGCCCTGCCCGACCGCCGCCGCCAGCACGTCCCGCCACGCATCCCGGTCGCGGTTATGCGAGGCGGCCCCCTCGAAGCGATGCGCCCGCCCGTCCCAATGCCCCGCCATGGTGGCAGCGGTCTGCGGCGCGACGCTCATTCGGCCGCTCCGGCGCGCGCGATGATCTTCGCGAAGCGGTCCTTCGCGCCCTGCGGCATGTCCTCGGGTAGTTTTACCCCTTCCAGTGGCGCATCGCCGACCCGGATCAGCATGACCATGCCCATGTCGAAATGCGGCGAGCATTTGATACCGTAGAAGCCTTCATGGGCCAGGCTGATCTCGATCTCCTCGTTGATGCGGCCGAGGAAGGTCTCGGCGCCTTCGGGCAGGAAGCCGCCGATGCTGGCGGCGTTGTGGCCGCGCTGCGTGGCCAGGAACTTGACGCTGTCGCCCGGAGAGACGCTCAGGAATTCGGGCTCATAGACCATGCCGCCCAGATGGTTGCCGTTCAGCATCTTGACCAGATGGGTCTCGGCCAGCGCGGGCGGAGCCGCCAGGGCAGCCAACAAGGCGATGGGGAACAGGCGCATTCAGTCCTCCGATAAAGCAAAGCGGATCAGCCGATGACCATCGGCCGGATCGGTAAGGTAATTGGCCCGCACAGCAAACACGCGGGCGATAAGATCGGGCGTCAGGATTTCGGCCGGCGGACCGCAGGCCACAAGCCGCCCGGCCTGCATGACGCCGACGCGGTCGCATTCCAGCGCCTGGTTGAGATCGTGCAGCGCGACCAGCGCCGTCACCCCCAGCTTGCGCACCAGCCGCAGGATCGACAGTTGCTGGTGGATGTCGAGGTGGTTTGTCGGCTCGTCCAGCAGCAGGATGCGCGGCTCCTGCGCCAGCGCGCGGGCCAGATGGACGCGCTGGCGCTCGCCTCCCGAAAGCCCCTCCCAGTAGCGTTCGGCCTTGTCCGACATGCCGACGCGGACCAGGGCATGGGCCACGATCCGGTCATCCCCGGGGCCGAAGGGGCACAGCATGGAGAGCCAAGGCGTGCGGCCCAGCTCGACCGCATCGCGCACCGTCACGCGCTCGGCGGTATCGGCCTGCTGCGCGACGAAGGCCACCATCCGCGCGGCCCGGCGCCGCGACAGGCGGGTCTGGTCGATCCCGTCAAGCCGGACCCTGCCCGCCGAAGGCGTGAGCACCCCCGCGACCAGCCGCAGCACCGTCGACTTGCCCGAGCCGTTGGGACCGACAAGGCCGAAGGTCTCGCCCTTGCGCACATGCAGGGCGATGTCCCGGACGATGACGGCCGGGCCGGCGCGCCAGGCGACATTCTCCAGCCGGATCATGCGCGCTGCCTCCGTCCCCGGATCAGGATGACGGCGAAGCCCGGCGCCCCGACCAGCGCGGTGATCACCCCGATGGGCAGCACCTGCCCCGGCACGATCACGCGCGAGACGACATCGGCCATGACCAGGAACACCGCGCCGATCAGCGCCGAGGCCGGCAACAGCCGGTCGTGCCTGACGCCCACCAGGAAGCGCGCGGCATGGGGGATCACCAAGCCGACGAAGCCGATGGCGCCGGTGATGCTGACCATCGTGGCGGTGATCATCGTCACCACCCCGATCAGCACCGCCTGCGTGCGGCGCACCGCGATGCCCATGGTGACGGCCGATTCCGCCCCGAAGGTGAAGGCGTCCAATGCCCGCGCATGCGCCATGCAGACCAGCACTCCCAGCGTCGAGATCGGCACCGCCAGCCGCACGTCGGGCCAGCGCACCCCGCTCATGTTGCCCATCATCCAGAACGTGACGCCGCGCACCTGCTCGGCATTGGCCGATTGCGCGATCACGAAAGAGGTCAGCGCGTTGAAAAGCTGCGTCCCCGCGATGCCCGACAGGATGATCAGCCCCGCTTGCGGCAGGCCGATGCCGCTGCCCGCCGCGCGCGCCAGCCCGATAACCAGCGTGAAGGCCAGGATGCCGCCCGCGAAGGCGCCGACCGACAGCGACAGCGCGCCCGCACCGATGCCCAGCACCATGACCAGCACCGCCCCGGTCGAGGCCCCGGCCGAAATCCCCAGGATATAGGGATCGGCCAGCGCATTGCGCAAAAGCGCCTGCAAGACCACGCCCGAGACCGCCAGCCCCGCCCCGCAGGCCGCCGCGACGATGGCCCGCGTCAGCCTATAGTTCCAGACGATGCCTTCCTGGATGGGGCGCAGGGGATAGTCGGTGCCGAAGAGTTGGTTCGACAACGTCTTCCAGATGACCTCGGGCGCAATGACGGTCTCGCCCACGGAAACCCCGAAGGCCAGCGCCGCGATCAGCGCCGCCAGCCCAAGGATCAGCCGCGACAGGCCCAGGGAGCGTCGCCGGACGGGGACTGTCGCGCAAACGGTCATTCCTGCGCGCCGCCGGCCTCGATGCCCGCAACCACCGTCTCGATCCCAGAAGGGATCCGGATCCCGGCATGGATCTGATGGGCATCGACGATGATGATGCGCCCGTCCCGGACCGCAGCCATCCTGCTGGTGACCGGGTCGGTCTTCAGATAGTCCAGCTTGACCTCGTAATCGTCGGCGGCGAAGCGGCGGCGGTCCATCCGGGCGATGATGATATAGTCGGGATCGGCGCTGGCGATGGTCTCCCAGCCGACCGAAGGCCATTCCTCGTCGGATTCCACCACGTTGCGCAATCCGATGGTCTTGAGCACATAGCCCGCGATGCCGTTCTGTCCGGCCACGAACGGGTCCAGCGCCAGGTCGGGGCTGGAGAACCACACCACCGCCGTCTTGCCCTCGGCGCCCAGTCCCCCGGCCTTGGCGACGGCGGCGTCGACCCGGCCGCGCAGTTCCGCCTCAAGCACGGCGCCGCGCTCCTCGACGTCGAAGATCTGCGCCAGTTCGCGCACGGCCCGATACATCGACTCGATCGAGAATTCGCTGGTGCGCGCGCCGTCGCCGCCGACCAGGTTGTCCTTGCCCACGCAATCGGCCGGCATGGCATAGACCTGCGCACCCAGTTCATTGAATTGCGCGCGCGTGCCGACCGCGCCCTGCGGACCGACGTGGAACTCGAACTGGGTGGTGACCAGCTGCGGCTCCTTCGCCATCACGGATTCGAACCCCGGATGGTTGTCGGCCAGACGCTCGATCTTGGCGTTGACCTCTGCGAACTCGGGCAGCACGTCGTTGAACCAGACCGATGTGCCCTGCACCTGCTCGCCCAGCCCCAGCGCATAAAGCATCTCGGTGGTGGACTGGCCGATGGTCACCACGCGTTCGGGCGCGCTGTCGAACACGAGGGGCTGGCCGCAATTCTCGATGGACAGCGGATAGTCGGTCGCCTGCGCCATGCCCGCCGCAAGGCCGCAGATCGCAACGGCGCCGAAAAGGCTTCTGAGGGTCATTCTCTGTCTCCGATGAGGGGAAAAACGCTCACCGGACAGCGCGGCCCTGGAAAAGGGCGCGCATCATCCGCGGTCAGGCCGCAAGGCCGGGCTCTGGTCATGCCGATCCTTTCCCGGACATCCCCGTCCGGTCTGGTGAATGCGCGCCGGTAGGTCTCCTGACTGGCGGGTCGTCGCGCGGATCCTGCCTTCCCGGACATCATGCCCAGTGGCCTGTCAGATCGCGCTCGCCGCCTACAGTTGCGGGGGCAGTTCCGTTTCGCGCCCACTCGGGCGCGCTGGATTCCCTTTTCATTCCTTGCGGAAACCGATGCGGCGACTTGGTAGCCGCTGCGAGCCTGCGAGGCAACGACATTCGGCTTCGGTCCATGCTCCGGCAAAGCCAGCGGGAATATCGCGAGGAGAACTCGGACATCTGGCGCGTGTGCCGCATCGCGCGCTATAGGGACGGGGGGAAAGGGTTTCCGGTGAGCAGAATCGCGCCATCATCCGCAAGCATCCGCCCGGCCTGCGGCCGGGTGCTGGCGCTGCTCATGGTGCTGCCTTTCCTGCTGTTGTCGCTGATGGCCCAGGGCACGATGGTCGCGGCCGGGCCGACGCCGCAAAGCTTCATGGTGGTGCTGTGCGCCGATCATCTGCCTGTCGAGATGGTGCTGGACGATGACGGCAGCGTCATCACGGCCGATGAATATCGCGCCCGGCAGGATGCGCCCGTCCCCAAGACGCCAAAGCCGCCCTGCGACTGGTCGGCCCATGCCCAGCCGGTTCTGGAGACGGCGTCCACGGTGCAATCGGCCAGGCTGGATGCATCCCGTCCCGCCGAAGCGGCACCGGCCCATGACTTGCGCATCCTGCGCGCGCAGGTGCTTGTGCCCTCGGCCCGGGGACCGCCCGCTGTCTGATCCTCGCCATCGCCCATCGGGGCGGTGAACGCAGTTCCAGACACGAGATAGAACCATGAAATCCAGAACTCTGGCCGCCCCGATGCTGGGCGTGCTTTTCCTTGGCCTCCTTGCCGCCTCGGCCTCGGCCGATGCCGTAACGCATGGCGATCTGCTGCTTTCGGACGGCTATGTCCGCGCCATGCCGCCCGACGCCCCGGTGGCAGGCGGCTATGTCACCATTGCCAACAAGGGCAGCCAGGACGACCGCCTGGTCGCGGCCCGTTCGCCGCGGGCGGGCGCGGTGCAGATCCACGAGATGACCATGAACGGCGACGTGATGAAGATGCGCGAACTGCCCGATGGCCTGCCGGTCCCGGCGGGCGGCTCGGTCGAATTGAAGCCCGGCGGCTATCACCTGATGTTCATGCAGGTGCCGACCCCCTTTGCCGAGGGCGAGACCGTCGAGACGACGCTGGTCTTCGAGAAGGCGGGCGAAGTCGCCCTGCCGTTCGCGGTGCGCGCCATGCATGCCGCACCCGCCGCCCACCAGGGCCATGCTTCGGATCATTCGGGCCATTGAGCGCCCGTTCCCAGCCAATACCGGCCCTTGCCCCGGCGGGCCGCCGCATGTGCGAGGATTCCATGTCTGCAATTCCCGATACTGCCCGCCAAAGCGTGGGCAACCTTTATCGCGCCGTCTGGCGCTGGCATTTCTATGCCGGGCTGCTGGTGCTGCCCTTCATGATCACGCTGTCGATCACCGGCGCGATGTATGTCTTCCGCGACGAGATCGACAACTGGTATCACGCCGACCTCAAGCGCGTGCAGGTGCAGGACAGCCAAAGGCTGGCACCGACCGCGCAGGTCGCCTCGGCCCTGGATGCGGTTCCGGGCACGGCGGTCAAATACACCGATCCGGCCGACCCCGGCGCCTCGACCGAGATCACCGTCAGCACGGATCGCGGCAAGATGGCGGTCTATGTGAACCCCTATAACGGCCTGGTGCTGGGCGCGATGCCGGATCGTTCGACGATCATGTGGACGGTCCGCACGCTGCACAGCTTCAAGTATTTCGGCACCTGGACGCGCTATCTCATCGAGATCGCGGCGGGCTGGTCGATCCTGCTGGTCGGCACCGGCATCTGGCTGTGGTGGCCGCGCGGGCAAAAGGGCGGCATCGTCTCGGTTCGGGGCCGGCCACAGCGCCGGGTGTTCTGGCGAGACCTGCATGCGGTGACGGGGTTGTTCGTGGGCTTCTTCATCGTCTTCCTGGCCGTGACCGGCATGCCCTGGTCGGGGGTCTGGGGCGGCAAGGTGAACGAATGGGCCAATGGCAACAATTTCGGCTATCCCGACGGGGTGCGGGTGAACGTGCCGATGTCCGGGCAGAAGCTGGACGAGGTCGCCAAGGCCGCCTGGTCGCTGGAGCAGGCCCGGATCCCCGAAAGCGTCGGGCACGGCACCCCGATCACGCTGGACGATGCGGTCGCGGCCTTCGACCGGCTGGGCCTGCATCGCGGCTATGCCGTCGGCCTGCCGCAAAAGCCCGAGGGCGTGTTCAGCGGTTCGGTCTATCCCGACGACCTGAGCCGGCAGCGCGTGGTGCATCTGGACCAGTATGGCGGGCAGCCGCTGCTGGACATGGGCTATGCCGATTACGGCCCGCTGGGGAAATGGCTGGAATGGGGCATCAACACGCATATGGGCCAGACCTTCGGCGTGCTGAACCAGATCATCCTGCTGGCAGCCTGTGCGGCCATCGTGCTGCTGGCCGTCTCGGCGGCGGTGATGTGGTGGAAGCGCCGTCCCTCGGGTTCGCTCGGCGTGCCGCCCCTTCCCACTGATCGGCGGGTGTTTCGCGGCCTGATCGCCATTCTTGCAGTCGGCGGCGTGATCTTCCCGCTGGTCGGTGCCTCGCTGCTGGTCATGCTGGCGCTGGACATGGCCTATGTCCGGCTGTCGAGGCGTAACCCCGCGGTTACGACCTGATCCGATCTACCGCCGTGTCCACGGTGCCTTCTCCCTCGCGCGGCTCCGATCGGGCTGCGCGAGAACCCCCGCATCAACGCTTATTGGCTTCACGAGCGATGTACGCCGACTGTAAGGATGGGAACTCCGCTGTTCGCCTGCATCCAGCCTCTGCTGCAAACAGGATTGTGATCGTCAACATGCGATTTTGTTGCTGGACCTTGGCGCAAGAGATCTCCGCCGGACGCTTTGCCGCCCGGCAAGGCCGCGACCCAAGCTCCATTGCCGTTGCGGCAAAGGCGAAACCCCTCGTCACGCATGGTGGACAAGCAAGGGGCAAGGGATTAGGAAGCAGCCACCATCGCGGCGCCAATCCCGAGTAGCCAGTCCGCTTCCTCACGGAGCTGGAACATGAAATCAGGGATTTCGCACCGTATGCGCCTGCATGCGGCACTTTTGACATCGACCGTGCTTGCCGCAGCCGTGCCGGCCCTTGCCCAGGCGCAAGAGGGCGCCGTGGTGCTGGACCAGGTGACCATCACCGCCGGGCAGGCGCAGGGTTATGCCGCGCAGCGCTCGACCGCCGGAACCAAGACCGATACGCCGCTCGATGAAACGCCGGCCTCGGTCTCGGTGGTGACGGATCGGCAGATGCAGGACCAGGGCGTCACCTCGGTCGCGCAGGCGCTGCGCTATACGCCGGGCGTCGCCTCGGAATATCGCGGCAGCTCGAACATCTCGGACGAGACCTATATCCGCGGCTTCGGCTACGTGCCGCGCTATCTGGACGGCTTGGCCATCGAGGGCTCGGGCCAGCAGATCGACCCCTGGATCCTGGAATCGGTGGCGACGGTCAAGGGTCCGGCCTCGCTGCTTTACGGCCAAGCCAGCCCCGGCGGCCTGATCGACATGGAACTGAAAAAGGCCGACGGCACGGAGCATAACAGGCTGGGCTTCGACACCGGCACCGATGCGCGCGCCGGCGTCCGCCTGGACATGGCCCGGCGGCTGGACGATACGCTGTCCTGGCGGCTGGTGGGCCTGGCCGAAAAGGCCGACACGCAGGAAGACGGGCTGGAAACCCGGCGGCTGACGCTGCTGCCCTCGCTGCGTTGGGCGCCGACGGATGCCACGACCGTGACGGCCTACGCGATGTATCAGCGCGAGCCCGATGCCGGCTACCGCAACTTCCGCGAGGCGCTGGGGACGCTGAACCCGACCTCCTACGGCTATATCCCCGGCGATTTCCTGGTCGGAGACCCGGATTTCGAGCGTTCGGAGCGGACCTCGAAAAGCTTCGGCTGGACGGTCGAGCACAAGATCGGCGACGCGCTGACCTTGCGCCAGAAGGCCCGGTATTCGATCGGCGACTGGGACCAGCGCACGCTGGTCTGGGGCGCGCTGGCCGCGGATGAGCGCACGATCAGCCGCACGGTCACGGAAAGCTACAGCAAGACGAAACAGGCCCTGCTGGACAATCAGGTCGAATACCGGCTGAACGCCGGCGGGGCTGAGCATGTGCTGTTGGGCGGGATCGACCTGCAATATACGCGCAACGACAGCACGTCGAGCTATGGCGCTGCGGCCAATTCCATCGACTGGACCGATCCGAACCATGCGGTCGGAACGGTTGGCGCGCCGCGCGGCCAGTCCGACGGCATCTCGCGCCTGCGCCAGACCGGCATCTATATGCAGGACCAGGCAAAGTTCGGCAATCTGCATGTTCAGGCCGGGCTGCGCTACGACTGGGCCACGAACGACTCCCGGGACCTGCTGACCGGCGACCGCGAAACCTATGACAGCGAGGCCCTGACCGGCCGCATCGGTTTGCTTTACGAGATGGGGAACGGCTTCTCGCCCTATGTCAGCTATTCGACCTCGTTCGAGCCGGTGACGCAGACGCCCGCCACCGGCCAGGACCCCTTCGACCCGACCGAGGGCCGGCAGGTTGAGATCGGCGTGAAATGGGCCAACAGCGCCGAGACGCTGATGGTCACCGCCGCGGCCTATGACCTGCGCCAGACCAATATCCTGAAATACGACGATGCCACCGCGACCTATCGCCAGATCGGCGAGATCAAGTCGCGCGGTTTCGAACTGGAGGCGCAGGGCCGGGTGACGGACGCCTTCTCGCTGGTCGCGGGCTATTCCTACAACGACTCGAAAGTGTCGAAGTCGAACGACCCGGACGAGGTCGGCACCCATAACGACCGCGTGCCGCGGCACCAGGCCTCGATCTGGGGCAAATACGACTTCGGCAATGGCTGGGATGCAGCGCTGGGTGTGCGCTATATCGGCAAGAGCTGGGCGCGCGGCAACGCCTTCACCGTGCCGGGCGTGACGCTGGTCGATGCGGCGGTCGGCTATGACTTCGGTGCGCTCGACCGCCGCTACGAAGGCGTGCATGCCCAGCTGAATGTCACGAACCTGACCGACGAGTTCTACACCGCCTCCTGCGCCAGCGCCTATGCCTGCTGGGTCGGAAGCGAGCGCCAGGCGCGGCTTTCGGTCGACTACACGTGGTAAGGCTCGCGCTGCTGCTGGCCGTGCTGGCCGGTCCGGTGCTGGCGCAGGACGCGCTGGTTCCGGGCCCGGCCGAAACGGTCGAACTGGCTGCGGGCGCGCCCCTGCGCCTGGCGATCGAGGCGCCGCCCGGCAGCTATCTGGCCGGGCGGATCGAGGCGGGCGCCTTGCCCGTCGACGCCGATCTGCTGGATGCGCAGGGCCGCCATCTGCGCCGTCTGTCGCATGACGGGCGCGGCAGCATCGGCTTTCATGCCGTGGCCGAGCAGGACAGGACGCTGCTGCAACTGTCCTCGCCACAGGCGGGCCGCATCGGGGTGGCGCTGGAACAACCGGTCCCGCCCGCCGACCAGCACCCGCCCGCGCCGGAGTATCTCAGCCCGCGCATCGCGGCGCTGGCGGCCGGTGGCGATGCCTTTGCCTTCTGGCGCGAGGTCGCCGCGGAGGGCACGCCCATGGTCGAGGCTGCCGGCAAGGGCGAGGCCATCGTCACCTTCCTGTGGCGCGGGGCCAGCCGCAACGTGCGGCTGTTCGGCGGCCCGTCGGGCGACCATGAATGGCTGGAGCGGCTGCAGGGCACGGATATCTGGTTCAAGAGCTTTCGCGTGCCGGACAGCCTGCGGCTCTCCTACAAGCTGGCGCCGGATGTGCCCGACATCCCGGGCGATGCCCGCGCGCGCCGGGTGGCGATCCTGGCCACGGCGCAGATGGACCCGTTGAACCGCCATCCCTGGCCCGTCGAGGCGCCGGACCGCTTCAATCAGGACGCGACGGTCGTGTTGCAGAATGTGCCCGCCCAGCCCGGCACGCCGCCTGCGGCCGAGGCGGACCCCGAACTCAAGCGCTTCACCTTCGACAGCCGGCTTCTGGGCAACAGCCGCGAGATCACCCTGTCTTTCCCGCGCGGCCTGGACCCCGCCGACCCGGATATCGTGCTGGCGCTGATCTTCGACGGCGAGCAGGCCATGAACCGGATCGACGCCCCGCGCATGCTGGATACGCTGACGCGCCAGGGGGCGTTGCCGCCGGTGGTGGCGGTGCTGATCCCCTCGATCGACGGCCGGACGCGGGGAAAGGAACTGCCCGGCAATCCGCGCTTTGCGCAGGCCCTGGCCGAGGAACTGCTGCCGCGCGTCGCGGCGGAAACCGGCATCCCCCCCGATCCGGCCCGGACCGTCCTGGCCGGCGCGAGCTATGGCGGTCTTGCCGCCGCCACGGTGGCGCTGGCCCGGCCCGATACCTTCGGCAACGCGATCTCGATGTCCGGCTCGTTCTGGTGGGCGCCCGATGGCACGGTGGCGGACGGCATCCCCCATGTCGCTGCCGCCTATGCCGGTCGCGAGAGGCTGCCCATCCGGTTCTTCCTGAGCGCAGGGCTGTTCGAGACCGGGCGCGCAGGCACCGCCGGCATTCTGGAGACCTCGCGGCAACTACGCGACGTGCTGCGGCTTCAGGGATATGAGGTCGCATGGCGGGAATATGCCGGTGGCCACGATTACCTGGTCTGGCGCGGGGCGCTGGCGGATGGGCTGATCGCCCTGTTCGGCAAGGCTGAGTGAGGGTGCCGCTGGCCGGCATGACTGGCCAGCCACCGGCTTCGCTCCCATCCCGAAAGTCGGGAGCGAAGCCGGCCGCCAGTTCGCGAACAGCTTGGTTCTTCATGGTGATGCGAAAGATGCGGCGACCCTGAAACGGCGCGGGCAGCCCCATGGGTCCGCATGGTCTGAACCTGAAGGGAGAAGGGGAAGTCACGCCTCAATCCGAACATCTGCAACAGTGCCTCGCCGCAGGCGAAGTGCTGGCTGGCAAAGATCGACGGCGTCTCCGGACGGGCACTCGCCGATGATGACCGAGCGGTCGAAGCCGTCGGCATCACCGAGACCATCATAGTGGGCGGTGCCAATGCAGGAGATGCGCAGGGGCAGCCTCTGGGCATGGTGCAGCCGGGGCAGCACTTGCCGCGACAATTCGCCGATGAGAGCGAAGACGGCCATGCGGGATAGGGTCATGGGGCATACTCCGCGACGGATGGCGGAAGCCTCTCTCCAGCCTAAACCCGTCACGACATCGTGACCTTCGACGCGGATCGCTGCCAAGGCCCGGCCATAGCGATCCGCGCCCTGACGCAGGATTCCAACGCGGCGCCATGCAGGAAGCCGGCGATCCCTTGCGCATCGATTTTCAAAGAGGCGGAGCAAACCAGGGTTTTCGAATGGAAGCAGGACGGTGCTTTGCCCGTGACGGGCGCTGGATACCCCCTGCCGTCCTCGGCGATCCGACCGGGGCACGAACTGCTCGTATTGCCCGACAACATGGCGAAACGCCGCTCCCCCCATATTATCGAGCTTTGTAAAATGCTTCTGTTCCTCCTGTGAAGCCCGCCAGGCGGGGAAATGATTGAAAGGGCGTTATCGGAGGTCCTGCCGCCTGAGAGACCGAGAGCAGACAGACGGTCTTTATTCCGATACCGAATGATGCCGGAAAGCCTGTCTGGGGCGGCTCGGAAACCGCCATGATAAACGTCTGCCCCCCGCCGGGGTGCAGCGCCTGCCAGGCTATCCGCCCTCGATCCTCTGCCGGTCGAGGCGATAGACCCGTGCCCTGTCCGGATCGACGCAGCGGGGAAGGCGATACTGATACGACCTCTGCTCACCACCAGGGATCAGCAGACCCGCATCGGCCAGAAGCTTCACCGCGAGGCCGGCCGGCATGCCCGCGGCGATGTCCGTCCGGAAGGCCTCGATGCCGAGATAGATCCAGCGGGCATCGCACCAGCCAATGGCATCCGGATCCGGCTCGGCTCCCGGCGGGCACAGGCGGTGGCGGTTGTGGCGCAGATATCCGGCCAGGCGCGCGGCCATAGCCTCGGCGGTCGAGGGCGGACGCGCCGCATGGGCTTTGTGCCAGATCACCGCGGTCTCGACGAGGGCACTGGTCGCCGTGCCTTTCCGCCAGGGCAGGATGCCGAGCCGGCTGCCGATTTCGCCAGCCGCGGCGATCAGGGCCAGACGGTTCAGAACCCGCAGCACCGGACCCTCTTTCGCATCCGGGGGCAGGCCAATCGCCGCCAGCATCACGTTGCGCAGGCGCGTGATCATCGGGCGCAGGATCTCCTTCATCAGGTCGTGTTGCGCGATGATCCTTTGCACGAACGCCGGCATGACATGTCCGTAATGCTCTCTCGCAGCACTCTGGAGCGCTTCGGCGAAGGCGTGGCCCGAGCCATGTCCATGCAATGTCTTGAAGAGGCCGAACTCCCATGACCGTGCAGGAACATCGATCAGTCGGACGCCGATCCCTTCGGGCATCTGGATCCCGGCAGCAGCCAGGATCCGCTCGATCGGTTGCTCCGAGGTCGAGAGCAGCACCGTCCGCCAGCGCGCCGTCTCTTCAAGGGTAAGCTTGCGGTTGCCGCGCCCCCGCCCCGTGCCGTTGCCAATCATGTAGAGGGCCTCGATGATCGCGGGCGAGGGCTGGGCCGGGAATTCGTCGAGCATCAGGACGCCGTCATGCGCCCGCCGGCAGGCCAGCTCCAGCGCAGTGTTGGTGGCGTTCCATCGGTCAAGTTCCGGCGGACCCATGCAGCTCTGCGCAAGGCTCAGGGCGGTGGTCTTTCCAAAACTGGTCGGGGCGTGGAAATTCACCCCCAGCGTCTCGATCCCCGCATGTTTCAAGAGCGGTCCGGCCAGGACTGCGGAAATGGCGCAGATCAGCGCCGGATTGCCTGCGGCCAGACGACCAACGGTGTCTTTCCACCCTTCCAGCGAACCCGAGGGCGGCACCGCACTGCGGGCATGGACCAGTTCGATCTGGTCATCAGGCTGCGGATCCGCCGAGAGCAGCGTGCCGTCCGGCAGCAGGTAGGCGGGTTCCGCATCCGTCCCTGCCATCCAGCCGGGACGCGAGACCGACAGGATCCGGGCCTCCACTGGCCAGCGGCGGATCAGGTCGATGATGTCATGCCGGTTGCCCTCGATGGCAAGTCCCGCCGAGATCAGCTGCGCACAGACGCTGCGCGGCTTTTCGAGAATATCGGCCTCGGGGACGGTTTCCCGGCGCAAGCACCCGTCGCGATCGAGAAAGCGGATGCGGCGGCTCCAGTTCCTGCCGCTGCCATCGCGCGTCAGGGCCTCGACACGCAGCGGCCCGCACATCGGCACCCATTCGTCGTCGATGCCGCCGTAGCCGAGCATCTGCTCTCGGGGAAGATGGGTCCAGAACGGCGGAAGATCCTGGCGCATGTCGGCCAGGAAGGCGGCGATTTCCGGGTCATGATGAAGAGGAACGGGCAGCCCGGCCTCGGTCGTCTCCTCAGCGACATCATCCGGCAGGAGGGTTTGCCCGGCCTCGGTCGGCGGAGGCGGGGTTTCGGCGAAAGCACTGTGGTGTGCGTCGATAAGATTGTTGTCCGGCATGAGTTTTTCCGTGTAAGGCGCGGGACTGCGCCATCCCCACCATGATGTGCCGGGCTGATATGCAAGTCAGCGGCCGGGATGCGGGATATTGTGGACAACGGCACCAGATGCCCGAATTTTGGGGATAACCCGCATGGGCAATGATGATGACCCGATGGCAGAAGGAAGCGGCGGTCACCGCGAATGCAGAAAATCCGGAGAAGTCACCCGTAGCAGTCCGTTGGATCTGTTGGACCATTGGACCGGGTTGGGCAGTACGAGGCAGTGCGGGTTGAAGGCTGCGGCAGCAGCCCAAGTGTCCAACGATCCAACTGGTCCAACGGACCAGAATACAGGAAGGCCTCGAGCCCGCGTCAGGCGAGGATTCCCGCTCATGATGTTGCAATCCTGGGCTGGGCCCGGGACTACAAATCACATGTTCGGTCAGGGGATGCCCGCGACACCCCCGTTTCCAGATCGATCATGGGGATATCCCTCATCTCTCCGGCCATGACCAGAAGCCTGCTCGGCCCGCCTCGCCGGGGACGAGCATTGCCGGATCCTGTTTTCAGATTTTCGGGGATCATTTCATGGATAGCCTCAGCTTTTCATATGTGCTCACCGAACCCCGAACCGCCAGTCGATGTTCAAGCCGATCTGGCTGTCGTCATGGAATGCGATGTTGCTGTCGGTCTTTGCACCGTAGATCGACAGGCCGATATCGTCGCGGATCCGATACGACAGGCTGGCGGACCGGATGTGCTTTTCACGCTGACCTTGCAGCCGAACTCATAGCGCATCCTGGCCTTGCCCTTGGAGATGCAATCGACTCGGGCTCATGCAAAGCATAGATCTTGTCGCTGCCCTTGGGCTGCTGATGCAGCAGCCGGGACACGAGGGCGAGCTTCGCGATCACCTGGTCGCGCAGGCTGCCTTCGGGGATATCCTGCAGGTGACGGCGCAGGTCACGCATCACACGGCCGGTATAGCCCTTCAGTTTTTTCAATGCTTTGCGCATGCGCTTGAACTGTTTGGCGTGGGCGTGGCGCCCGACCTGCAGCCGCCAGCCGCGGGGCAAGGCGGGCATAGGATTGCCGCAGCTCCACCCCGGCCTCCTGCGCCAGTCCCGCCAGTTGCGCCCGCGCCCGCTCGTAAAGCCAGGAATCCGTGGGATGGGCGATGTTCTTTTCCATCACGGTCGTATCGAACGCCACGCGCTTCATGCTGGCCTCATCGATGGCGCCGGTTTTCTGCCCGGCCTGGATCGTCTGGGTCAGCAGCCACTCTACGCCCTCTTCGCCAATCCGCTTGCGCCAGCGGGTCAGCGAGGACGGGTCGATGGGCGAGCGGTGCTGGAAGAAGGTCTCGCCGGTGAAGTGCTGGTAGTAGGGGTTCTCGACCCAGCGGTCGACGACAGCCTCGTCCGACAGCCGATAGGCATGCTGCAGATAGAGCAACCCCGCCACCAGGCGCGGCGGTGTTGCCGGACGCCCCGTGGCCGATGGAAAGAACCATGCCCATTCCCGATCGAACACCTCCCAGTCGATCAGCGCCGCCAGCTTCACCAACTCGTGCCGTGTCGACCAGTTGCGGACGCAGAAGGTCATCCTGTTCGGGAGGGCGCGAGCAATGCTTCATGGGCAGACCGAAATTGCAGGGTTTCGGCTGGAATCATGCGAAACCCTGCAGGCAAGCGCGAGAGCAACCGCCTCGGTTCAGCACGAAATCAACAGGATGACAATTGTTCAGGGGGGAACGAAGAAGAAAGCTGCCCCGCATCATGGTGGGGCGGCCTTCTCTATTGGGGGAGTGTCTGTCAATCATTTCTGAGGTGTTAGGTCATGTTGACAAATGGCGGAGCCAGAGGCGGATCGACGTGATATCGATGAAGCCAAGGAAGCTTTCGGCGGTCTTGTCGTAGCGGGTGGCGACACGGCGAGCGTTCTTGAGCTTGTTGAAGCACCGCTCGACAAGGTTCCGCAGCCGGTAGAGCCTGCGATCGACAGCGACACGGAGCCTGCGAGACTTGCGCATCGGGACCACCGGCAGGATGCTACGCGCCTCCATGGTTTTGCGAACCTTGTCGGAGTCATAGCCGCGATCGGCCAGCAGGATGCAAGGCTCCGGCAGGTTGTCGTCCATGACCAGATCAAAGCCCAGGTAGTCCGATGTCTGGCCCGGCGTGATGTCCGACCTCATTGGCAGCCCGGCAGCATTGACGCGCAGGTGGACCTTGGTCGTGAAACCACCTCTTGAACGGCCAAAACCCTGTCTTGGAGTCCCCCTTTTGCGCCCGCTGCCTGATGATGGGCGCGGATCACGGTGCTGTCGATCATCTGGAGCGCATCCGGCACGATCCGACTTTCGTTCAGCGCTTCGAGGATCTGCTCCCACAACCCCGCCAGGGTCCAGCGCCGGAACTGGCGGTAGACACTGGACCACTTCCCGAACTCTTCTGGGAGGTCGCGCCAAGGAGAGCCGGTCCGCGCGATCCAGAAAATCCCATCAAGAACAAGGCGGTGATTTGCGGGCTTGCGCCCGTTCGGGGCGCGCACGGCCAGAATGAAGCGCTCATGAAACGCCCATTCCTCGTCCGACATCAGGTCTCGTGCCAAGCTGGTCTCCATTGCAGGTACCAGCTTGAATCACGATCAGGCCACCCTGTGAATCCCTTTTGTCAACACCACCTAGTGGCAGCTATGCGCGACCTAGCTGCCGTTTTGCAGGTGCCGCGCGACGAAGCGCAACGTCGCCCCCGGACCCGGCCCCGCCCCAGCACCAGGCTCGCTTCATCGCCAAGACGCTTCGGGAGTGGATTCCGGCGGTGGAGTCCAAAACCGCCGACATCATGCCGGGTAGCCCGTGGGAAAGCGGCTATTGCAAGAACTTCAACTCGGAGCCTCGCGATGAACTGCTACCGCTTCTTCCGTTGAACATCCGTAAGTTTGGCCTTGCTGGACACCGCATCACGTTGTGTCTAACCTTACCGATTGGAAAAAGAATGTGAAAGCGATCGGATCTTTCTACAGCAGGAAGTCCGAGGCGTGAAAATCGACGGACTTGCCGATGACGATCGCCAGATCGGCCACGCGATCCCCGTCCACATCGGCCTGGACATAGGTTGCGTCGGCCGTGCGCAGCCAGCGCAGTTCTCCAGCCGTGCCGCTGAAACTCTGCTCGCCGATAGAGGTGAACGCCTGGTTGCCATTCGCCAGGCTGTTGGCGTCAATCGCCGCCAGGTCGATCCGGTCGCCCTCGGCATGCGTGAAATCGTCGATATAATCCCGCGCGCGCGGCGTCGAATCCGAAAGGCTGGCAAAGACGAACACATCGGCGCCAGCGCCGCCATACAGGCTGTCCGCGCCGGCCAAGCCCACCAGCCGGTCGTTGCCCGCGCCGCCGAACAGCTGGTCATTGCCCAGCCCGCCGTTCAGCAGGTCCGACCCCGCCTCTCCGAACAGCCGGTCATTGCCGGGGCCGCCCAGCAGCCTGTCGGCGCCGGCGCCGCCGCCCAGCCAGTCATCGCCCAGGCCGCCGCCCAGCAGGTCGTCGCCCATCTCGCCATAAAGCGTGTCATTGCCGACGCCGCCGTCCAGCGCGTCGTTGCCGATGCCGCCATACAGCGTGTCATTGCCATTGCCGCCGAACAGGCTATCGTTGCCGGCCTCGCCATAGAGCCTGTCGGCGCCGTCGCCGCCATAGGCCAGGTCGGCGCCATTGCCGGCATAAAGGCTGTCGGCACCCGCACCGCCCAACAGCCGGTCATTGCCGTCGCCGCCATAAAGCGCGTCGTTGCCGACATCGCCCGACAGGGTGTCCGTGCCGGCATCGCCGTAAAGCGTGTCATGGCCGATGCCGCCGGACAGCAGGTCGTCGCCCGCCTCGCCCAGCAGCGTATCGTCGCCCGCACCGCCGAGCAGCCGGTCGCCGCCCGCGCCGCCGAAGATCTTGTCGCTGCCACCCATGCCCAGGATCGTGTCGGCGCCGGCATAGCCGGCCAGCGTCTCGGCCAGGTCGGTGGCGCGCAGCACATCGGCGCCCGCCATGAGCAGCCGCGTCACCGCCCCGTCGTCCGAACGCGCATAGGCATCGGCCAGGGCCGCCGCCGACAGCGCCAGACCTGCCGCTTCGAAGACGGTCTGGCCGGCGCGGGTGATGCGCAGCTCCTGCACGGTGCCGGCCCGCAGGCCGCCGGGACCGCCGCCGCCATAGGCCAGCCCGCTGCCCGTCAGCACCGCCTGGTTCGAGGCATCGTCGAACAGGCGCAGTTGCGTGGCCGAGCGGCTGGCCCGGGTAAAGCCCAGGACCTGCGACCAGTCGATCAGCGTCATGTCGCGGATCGCACCCTGGCCCTGGCGAAGGGTGATGATTGCCATGCGGTCACACTTTCAGGTTGAGGGGCAAAGATGCGTCTCGCTTGCCCGGATTGCAATCCCCTCGTTGCGCCCGATCACCGCGTGGCCTGCGCCAGCGGCGCCGCTGCAACGGTCCGTTGCGCCTTCTTGCGATAGAGCAGCCGGTCGGCCTGCTCCAGAAGCTCGCCGTGGTCCCAATGCGCGGCGCTGGCCATCGAGATGCCGATGCTGATCCCGACCGAGACGGCGATGCCGCCCTTGCCGATGTCGATGGGCTGGCGCACCGCCTCGGACAGGCGCTCGGCCATCTGCTCGGCCTCGCGCATCTCGTCGCAGGGCATCAGCACGGCGAATTCGTCCCCGGCCCAGCGGGCGGCGACATCGGCATCGCGCACGCAGCGGTTCAGCCGGGCGGCGATCTCCTTCAGCACGACATCGCCGGCGGCATGGCCGAAATTGTCGTTGACCGGCTTGAACTTGTCGAGATCGCCGAACAGCAGCGCCAGGTCGCGGCGCGTGCCGTCCCGCGCCGCCAGCATGGCCAGCAGCCGCTTGTTGAAGCCGGCGCGGTTCAGAAGCCCGGTCAGCGGATCGGTCTCGGCCGCGCCCTGCAGGGCCAGGTGGCGGGCATAGGCCTGGGTGGCGTCCTGGAACACCACGACGCCACCGATCGGCTGCCCGTCGGGGTCGCGCACGACCGAGGCCGAGCTGCTGATCGGGATGACCTTGCCCTCGCGCGAGCGCAGCAGCACATGCGCGGCCGCAGCCCGGCCGGGCCAGGCCAGCGGCGTGACGCTCAGGGGCTGGCCCTCGGCCGTTTCCAGCGGCATGACCTGGGACAGCGGGCGGTTGCCAAGCGCGGTCCAGCCGGTCATGCGCTCGGCCGCCGGGTTCATCCACGAGACATGGTCCTGATTGTCGGTGGCAATGATGCCGTCGCCGACCGCGTCGAAGGTGGCGCGCAGGATCTGGCCCTGGCGATGCACCTGCGCCAGGGCCTGCATCAGCTGCTGCCGGCTGCGGTAAAGCTCCAGGAACAGGCCGACCTTGGACAGCAGGATGCGCTCGTTGATCGGCTTGCCGATATAGTCGATGGCCCCGGAATCGTAGCCCCGCAGCTGGCTGAATTCATCCGCGTTCGAGGCGGTCATGAAGATGATCGGCGTCTCGGCCGAGAACGGGCCGTCGCGCAGCAGCGTGGCGACCTCGAACCCGTCCATGCCGGGCATCTGCACGTCCAGCAGCACCAGCGCGAAACGGTGGTCCAGCGCCAGCGACAGGGCCTCGTTGCCCGATTGGGCGGTCATGATCTCGGCATCCAAATGGCGCAGCAGGACGCGCATCGCGATCAGGTTGGCGGCGATGTCATCGACGATCAGGATGCGGGGACGCTCGGCCCCGGCGTCCGGATCGGGCGGGATGGGCTGGGTCATGGGATCCTTTCGTCTGGTGGCAGGAAGGGAAGGACAAGCGGCGGCCGCGGCTGCGCCGTCGGGCGATAGATCCACCGGCTGCCGGGCATCGGCGCGAAGCGCCCGCCCGCGCCGATGGGCGTTTCGCGCTGGCCGAGGCAAAGATGCCCGCCGCGGACCAGCGAATCCGAGAACAGCTCCAGCGCACGGCATTGCAGCGGGCGTTCGAAATAGATCAGCACGTTGCAGCACAGGATCAGGTTCGCCTCGCAGAAGACGGCATCGGTCGCGAGATTGTGGCGCACGAAGCTGATGTGCGACATCAGGCGGCGCGAGAGCCGCATCTGGTCGCCCTGGGCCGTGAAATGCCGGGCGAGGTCGCCAGTGCCGCCGCTGGCCCGATAGCGCGGCGCGGCCGCGCCGAGCTGGGCGGCCGGCACCAGCCCGCGGGCCGCCTGCGCCAAGGCCCCGGCCGAAATGTCGCTGGCGAAGATGCGGCTGCGCGGCAGAAGCCCGGCCTCGTCCAGCAGGATCGCCATGGAATAGGCCTCTTGCCCGGCGGCGCAGCCGGCATGCCAGACGGTGATGGCCGGAAAGCTGCTCAGCGCGGGAAAGACCAGCCGGCGCAGCTCGCCCAGCGTGCCGGGCTCGCGGAACAGCTGGCTGACCGGGACGCAGATCTGGTCGACGACATAGTCGATGCGCCGCGGGTCGCTGGACAGCCAGTCGCGCAGCGCGGCCAGGCCGTCCAGATGCAGCCCGGCGCAGAGATGGCGCAGCCGCCGGCCCAGGGTTCCCAGCCGATACTGGCGGAAATCATGGCCGAAGTCGCGATAGACCCAGGCGGCGAAATCGGCGGCGTCATGCGGCATGGTCAAGCTGGGTCCGGATCTTGGCGATGAGCTGCGGCATGTCCACCGGCTTGGTCATGTAGTCCGAGGCGCCGGCCGCAAGGCAGCGGTCGCGGTCGTCCTTCATCGCCCGGGCGGTCAGCGCGATGATCGGCAGCCTTTCCCAGGCGCCGCCGGCGGCGCGGATGGCCTGCGTCGCCTCGTATCCGTCCATGTTCGGCATCATCATGTCCATCAGCACGATCTGGATGTCGGGATGGGCCTTCAGTTCGGCCAGGGCCTTTTGGCCGTCCTGGGCCAGCACCACCTCGCAGCCGCGCGCCCGCAGCACCTTGGCCAGGGCATAGATATTGCGCATGTCGTCGTCGGCCAGCAGCAGCTTGCAGCCCAGCGGCGCGCCGTCGTCAGCCGCGGCAGAAGCGCTCGCCGGCGCGGGTTCCGAAACGCTCTCGGCTTCGGCCGCGGCCGCCTGCGTCGGTGGCGGGGCCAGGAAGGCCTCGACCTCGTCCAGCAGCCGCTTCTCGGAATGCTCGCCCTTCAGCACGATGCTGTCGGTATGGGCCCGCAGGCGCAGGATCTCGTCGGGCTGGATGTCGCGGGCGGAATAGATCACGACCGGCACGGCACGGCCGGTCTGCGCCAACCGCTCGAGCAGGTCGAAGCCGGAAAGGCCCGGCAGGCCGATGTCCAGGATCACGCAGTCGAAATCCCGGCTCCGGCACAACTCCAGCGCCTCTTCGGCGGTCAGGGCCGAGCGCGCCTCGATCGCCGCGCGCGCCATCAGCTGCAGCAGCGCCTTTTGCGTGCCCTCGTCATCCTCGACCACCAGCACCCGCCGGCCGCGCCCTTGCCGCGGCACCGGAGCCGGAGCCGGCGGCAGCGGCCGCAGGGCTTCGGCAGGCGTGCCGGCCTCGGCCGCGACCGGGATCGTCAGCCGGAAGACCGAGCCCTGGCCCAACGTGCTTTCCACCGCCAGATCGCCGCCCAGAAGCATCGCCAGCTGGCGCGAGATCGCAAGCCCCAGCCCGGTGCCGCCGAACTGGCGATGCGTGCTGCCATCGACCTGCTCGAAGGGCTGGAAGATCGCCTCGAGCTTCTCGGCCGGAATGCCGATGCCGGTGTCCGAGACGACCAGCGACAGGCTGCGGCCGCCATCCGCGGGCGCCAGCCGCACCCGGACTTGGCCGGCGCGGGTGAATTTCAGCGCATTGCCGATCAGGTTGTTGGCGATCTGCTCCAGCCGCCCGGCATCGGTGTGCAGGATCTCGGGCAGGCCTTCGGCGCAGGTGATGGTGAAATCCACGCCCTTCTGCGCGGCCAGCGGGCGGAAGCCGTGCTCCAGCGTCTGGACCAGCTGGCGCGAGGCCATGGGCTCGCGATGGACCTCGATCTTGCCGGCCTCGATCTTGGACAGGTCCAAGATCTCGTTGATCAGCCGCAGCAGGCTGATGCCGCTGGCATGGATGACCTCCGCCGCCTCGATCTGGTCGGCTTGCAGGTTTTTCCCGGCATTCGCGGCCAGGTCCTGGGCCAGGATCAGCATGCTGTTCAGCGGCGTGCGCAGCTCATGGGACATATTGGCCAGGAAGCGCGACTTGAACTGGCTGGTGCGCTCCAGTTCCTCGGCCCGGGCCAGCGCCTCCTTCTGGGTCTCTTCCAGCTGGTTGGTGCGGCAAGCCAGCTCGGCATTGGTGGCCTGCAATTCCTCCTGCTGCGCCAGAAGCTCCTCCTCGGCGGCTTGCAGCTCCTCGGTCTGGCGCAGGCTCTGGGTCAGCAGCTCCCTGGTCTCCAGCGCGCGCTCCAGGTTTTCCAGCGGCCGCGCCACGATCTCGATGGCCTCTTGCAGGATGCGGCCATAGATGCTGGCAAAGGGCTGCAAGGCAGCGAATTCCATCACGCCGATCAGCCGGTCGCGCAGCAGCACCGGCGTCAGCAGCACCAGCTGCGGGCGGCCCTCGCCGGTGCCGGAATGCACCTTGACGTAATCCTCCGGCAGCCCCGAGAGGATGCGCACCCGGCGGTCGCGCGCGACCTGGCCGATCAGCCCCTCGCCCATGGCATAGGCGTTGGGCGTGCCCGCCTCGGCGCGATAGCCATAGGTGGCAAAGCGCCACAGCTTGTCGCGCGCCGCGTCATAGGAAAAGAACACCGCCACCTCGGCGCCAAGCTCGCGCGCCAGCGCGCTGAGCGCCGCCTGGGCAAAGCCGCGCAGATCGTCCTGGGCCTGCACGGCGGCCGAGAGCCGGGTCAGCGCGCCCCTGACCTCCAGGTCCTCGGCGCGCGCCGCGGCGAGGTTGCGAAAGATCAGCAGCGAGCGGCCCATGGCGCCGATCTCGTCCTGGCGATCCTGGAAGGGGATCGGCACATCGCGGCCGTCCTGCGCCAGCCGCCCCATCGCCATGGCCAGCTGGCGCAAGGGATGGCTGATGCGCCGGTGCAGGATCACGAAGGCCGCCAGCGCCGCCACCACCACGACCAGCGCGGCGACGGCGCCCATGTTGTGCATCCGCCGCAACGCCTGGTCGCGGTCCAGCCGGGCCTGCCGGAGCATGTCCTCGACCAGGTTCTTGAGCCGCGAAATCGACTCGGAGGCGATCTGCGTGCTGCCGCCCAGCGGCGACTGCGCCAGATAGCCGGCCAGCAGCGTCCCCGGCCTGACGCCCTTTTCCGCGGCGCGCGCCAGCAGCGGCAGCGCCTGCCGGTTCAGCCATTGCGTGCTGGCGGTCTGCACGGCGATGACGTCGGTCAGCGCCTGGGCATTGGGCGCCGGCAGCGACAGCAGCGTCTGCAGCGCCCGGTCCGCATCGCGGTTGGCCTTGTCGAAGTTGGCGCGCCCCTCGGGCGTGCGGATGATCAGGGCCTGGACCAGCGCGATCTCGCGCGCCAGCATGGCGCGTTCGGTCGTCTCGATGGCGGTCAGGCCGGTGGTCACGTCGCGCACCCGGTCCTGGGCCGAGGTCAGGGTGCGGACGGCGCCATAGCCGAAGGCGCTGATCGTGCCCACGATCAGCACGAAGCACAGCATCACCAGGGCGAATTGCAGGCTGAGGGACAGGCTTGGGCGCCGCCGGTTCACGATGTCTTCTCCGTCCGTGGACCCGGCATGCCGGGACGGGCCCGGGCCGGGAATGCATGCGAAACCGGGATACGAGGAAAACAACAGGGCGCCGGCGGCGCGCGGGGTCAGTTCCCCGCCGCCGCCCGCAAGCCGCGCCGGGTCTCGGCGGTGGAAAGCTCGCTGTTCAGGCGGCGGAACTCGGCCAGGGCGCGGGGCTGGTTGCCGGCGTTCAGATAGGCATAGGCGCGCAGGATACCGAGATCGCGGCGCAGCGAGCCGGTGACCTGCTCGATCGCGTCGAAATAGCGGATGGCATCGCGAAAGCGGCGGGCCTTGTAGGCGGCGACGCCGCGCTGGTCCAGGATCTGGCGCTCGACGTCGACGCGCTGGCGGCGGTCGAAATCGGCGGTAGCGGCGATCTGCGAGGCCGGCTCGCTCATCCCCAGCTTCAGATAGGACAGCGCCAGGCCATATTGCGCATCGCGGCGCTGCTGGGCGTTCAGCCGCCCCGCCAGCGCCGCCTTGAAATCGGCCATGGCGTCCATGGTCCGGTCCAGGTTGTAGACGCACCAGGCCCGCTCCAGCACCGTGCCGGCGGCCCGCGCCCCGGCGGTGCGGGCCGCGCATTGCGCCGGGCTTTCGCCGCGCCGCGCGCGCGGGACGGCATCGGTCTCGGCCCGTGCGCTGCGGCGGGCGGCGGGCTGGGGCGCGGGTTTGCTGGCAGGCTTCTCCGCCGCTACCTCGGCCTTGGGCTGGGCGGCCGAGGGCGCGGGCGCCGCGCCGCGCCCGGCCAGCAGCCGTTGCAGCACGGCATCGAAGCGCCCGGCCTCGGCCGGGAAGCGGCTCGAGACCTGGGCGGCCAGGCTGCGCAGCTCCGCCTCGCTCGCCACCGCATCGGCCTTTTCCAGGGTCGCGACCAGATCGCCCGGCGCGGTGCAGGCGCCCAGCACGGCGCGATAGGTCGCCAAAGCATCGGCCTTGGCCCCCGCTGCCGCCTGGCTCTCGGCGATGCGCCAGGCGTTGTTGATGCGGTCGCAGCGCAAGAGCCCCGGCGTCCGCGCCGCCACGCTGCGCGCCGCCGCGACATCGCCGCCGGTCAGGGCGCTGTCCAGCGCGCGCTGGCCCTCGGCCGTCTCCAGCTGCGCGGCCATGTCGGGCGGCGGGGTCCAGCCGGGATTGTCGCGCCGGGCGCGGGCCAGGGTCTCGCGCGCCTCGTCGGCCTGGCCCGCCGCGATCTGGCGATAGAACTGGTCGATCTCGGCCTGCGGCACCGGGTCGGCCACCACCTTGCCGGGCTCGGCCGGGGGCACCCATTGCGGATATTTCAGCCGCAGCCGGCGCAGCTCGGCCTGGGCCGCGGCATCGTCGCCCTGCTGGACATAAATGTTCAGCGCCAGCAGCTCTTCAGGCGGCGGCGCGGATTGCGCCAGAGCCGCGCCCGCCGGGGCGGCGATCAGCAGGGCGGCGAAAAGGGCGGATCGGATCATAGCGGCACGCATGTCGGATAGTGGGAAACCTGGGCCAGCAGCGCCATCATGTGCAGCGTCGCCGGGTAATAGGGCTGGTCCTTGGCAAAGGGCCGCATGGCCGAGCCGACCCCGCCCGGGCCAGAACCGGCCGCGGCGCAGGCCGCCAGCGCCGCCACGGCGCCATAGCCGGCATGGGTGCTGCTCTCGATCACCGCGCGGCTGTCGGGGACGAGGACGACCGGATAGGGGCCGCCCGGCGGCGCCTCGCCCGCCGCCTGCGCAAAGCCGCGCACGGCCGGCGACGCGGCCTCGCCCGACCACAGCGCGAACAGCGGCACGCGGATCGATTCGTAGCCCGCGTTCTGCGAAAAGCCCGAGGGCGGCGGCACCTGCCCAGCCGGGCCGAAGGCCACCCAGTCGGGCACCAGCCCGGCGCCCGCTAGCCCGTCGATCAGCCGCACGCCGTCGTCGGCAAGCTGGGCGAGCTGCGGCGTGCCGGTCGCCTGCGCCAGCTCGCGCATCGCCCGCGGCATGTAATAGGACGGGTTCACCACCACCCGCGCGTCGCTGCGAAAGCCGGCGGCGGCGGGCAGGAACAGCAGCCGGCCATCGTCGCCCGGATGCGGCGCGGTGCAAAGCCGCAGCAGGTCGCGCGCGATCGCGCCGGCCCGCTCGGTCAGTTCGGGGCGCTGCTGGCGCGTGGCGGCGATCGCCAGCCCCCAGGCCAGGAACAGGTCGCCGTCCGAGGCATTGTTGCGGTCCTGTACCTGCGGCGTTGCATCGGGCTGCCAGCGCCAAGCCATCAGCGCGTCGTCGCGGATGGCAAGGTTGCGCTGGGTCCAGTCCAGGATCGCGTCGAAGGCCGGCCGGTCGTCCAGCATCGCGGCCATGGCCAGGCCATAGCCCTGTCCCTCGGAATGGCTGGCGGCGTTCTGGAATCCGTCCACCACCCGCCCGTCCTGCGACAGGCAAAGCGATTTCCAGGCCTGCCACGAGGCGTCCAGCGGATGCGCGGGCGGGGCCGCGCCCTGCGTCGGGGGCGCGCCGGCCAATGCGGCGGCGCCAAGGCCCAGCAGAAGCGTCCGTCGGTTCATCAGCGCAGCCTCCGCTTGCGGTAAACGATCACGATGGCCAGCGCCGGCAGAACCGAAAGCAGACCCAGCCCCAAAAGCGCGCAGGCGAACAGGAACGGCGACCACGAGGCGTAATTACCCAGGATCGGGAACAGGTTCGCCGCCGTCACCCGCTCTTGCAGGCGCGGCAGCGCCACCGGGGACCAGAGCTGCCAGCTGCCGTCGTTGGACAACAGCGCCGCGCCGCCATGGCCCTGCCCGCTGCTGCGCAGCGCGTCGAGCGCCCGGCCGATGCCGCGGATCTGCGCATCCGGGCCCAGGATCAGCCCCAGCGCCTGCGGCTGGTCCGGGTCCAGCGCAATCAGCAGCGCATCGCCGCGCCGGCCGTCCAGCCAGTCCGACAGGTTTTCGCCCGAAGCCATAAAGGCCGATTTCCCGATCCGGTCGCCCAGCCGTGCCAGCCAGGCCAAGGGCGACCAGGATCTCGTCGGCTGGGCGGCGGGCTCGGGCGCGGCTGGCTCGGCCTCGCTCAGCCGGAAGGTGGGGGCGGGCTGGGCGGGGGTGGCGGCGGGGGGCGGCGCGGGAAACAGCGCCTCTTGCAGGGCGCGCAGCGACACGTCGGCCAGCGCGTTCGGCAGGGTGCTGAAATCCATCACCACCAGCGAGGCGGCGGGATCGGGTTGCGCTGCCGGGCGCAGGCTGGCGGCCAGCTGGGCGGCGGCAAGCTGCATCCGCGCGGGATCGGCCGCCTGCGGATCGGCCGTGACGCTTGGCGCGGACAGGCCCGACAGCGTCGCCGCCAGCCCCGGCAGACGCATCGCGGGCGAGCGCGGCACCGTCAGGCTGCTGTCCCGGGCGATCACCAGCATGTCGGTCTGGCGCGGCGGGCAGGCGATATCGGGCGGGTTGCCCGGCACCATCATCTCGAAGCTGAGCCGGTTCACCCCGGCATGCAGCAGCCGGGCGGCAAAACCCACCGGCAGGGGCGCCAGCAGCTTGCCGCCATCGCGGTCCAGCGGCAGCAGGCGCACGGTCTCGTCGTTCACCTTGACCAGCAGGATCGCACCCTGCGGCAGGTTGTCGGCATGGCCGTAATGCAGGTCCAGCCGCGCCTTCTGATTGGCCAGAAGCAGCCAGTCGTCGGGCAGGCGGAACGGGATGTCCTGCCGGAAATAGCGGGTATTGCCGACGATGTCGCCCTGCCCCAGCTGGGCCAGCGTCACCGGCTGGCCGGGGGACAGCAGCTCCGCATCCGCCTGCGGCGTCGCGGATGCCAGGGCCTGCAAGACCTCGGCCATGTCCGGCAGGGTGGCGTCGCGATAGGCGACGGTCATCACCGGCGCGCCGCTGCCATCCAGGCGATAGTCCAGTTGCGGCGCATCGGCCTGCACCAGCAGGACCGAGGCGCCGGGGCGCGGCGCCATGTCATAGGGGGTGCGGATCTGGATGAAGGCCTGCCCCTGCATCGCACTGCCCAGGGCATCGGTCAGCAGGCGCAGCACGGCCGGGTCGGTGCCTTCCGGCGCCAGCACGGTCAGCGGCAGGCCGGCGCGGACCTGCTGCTGCAGCGCCCGCGCGAAATCCTGCGCCGAGGGCGCCGCCGCCGCGCCGGTCAGCACCGCGCCGCTGCGGGCCAGGTTCAGCTCGGTCCAGACGGCGAAACTGGCGTCGGGACCACAAAAGACGCGATGCGGCTGGCGCAGCGCGATGCCGATGCGGTTGGCCCCCGGCTTCAGCGCTGCGGCGGGCAGGTCCACGGCCTGGAAATCGCCGAAGTTCCGCAGCGGCAGGTCCACCGGCGCGGCATCGTTCACCGTGACCTGCATCGCGGCCGTATCGGGCAGGATGTTGATGGCCGAGCGCAGGTCCAGCCGCAGCCCTTGCGCGGGCGCCGCATCCGCGGGCAGCTCCAGCGCCAGGGTGATCGCGGCCACCTCTCCGGTCAGGCGCAGGATGCCGGGCTGCGGCAGGCTGGCCCCCATGCGGATCTGGTCGGGCAAGGCGGAAACCGGCGCCAGGCCCGAGACATGCGCGGGCGCCGGCGCGGCCCCGGATTGCTCGGCCTTCTGGACGACCCCATCGCGGATCGCCGGCGCGACCTCGATGGCGGCCACTTCCGGCGGGTTGCTGCCTGCGGGGGCTTCGGGACCGGCTTCGGATGCGGGCTCGGGCAAGACGATGTCCTGCGCCAGGGCCGGACCCGAGAGCACCAGCACCGAAAGCAGCGCGGTAAGGCGCGCCATGCTCATCGCCGGGCCTCGATCTCGATGAAATCCTCGATCGGGGCGGGCATGGACTGGCTGCGATGCTCGACCGTGTCGAAATCGGCGCCAAAGGCCATCAGATGCGCCGGCCGGGCCGTGCGATGCGCGCTTTGCGCGACGCGGCGGCGGCGGGCCGGCTCGCGCAGGAAATCCCCCAGGGTGCGCGGGATCGAGGTCAGCATCAGCCCCAGGATATAGCCCAGACCGGCGATCAGCCCCTTGCCGCCTCGGGTTTCCTCACGCTGCGCGCGCCAGACCTCGCTGTCGCCGAAGATCATCTGCGCCACCGCCTCCTGCACGGCGACGGGCTGGTCGCCGACCAGGCGCAGGCCCAGGACGGTGCCCTCGCCCGCGCTGCTGGATAGCGCCAGCACCACCGCCCGCACCTCTTGCTCCAGATGCGGGGCATTGGCGAAAACCGGGCGAAAGGCGATCTCGTCGCCCTGGCGCACCATGACCGCGCCCACGCCGCGCGGGGCGTGATCCAGCCGCAGGCTGGCGCCGCTGGTCGAGACGTCCTGCACCGTCGCCTTGACCGGCGTCGCGCCCGAGCCGGCCCAGCTGGCCGTCGCCGGCAGGCTCAGGAACACGCGCGGCGCCGCGCGGCGCTGCTGCTTTTCCGAAACGGCGCGCAGCGACAGCGACACCATCAGCAGGTTGATGACCGCCCAGACCCCGACCACCGACAAGACGCTGCGGTCGCCCGGAAAGGCGATCCAGCGGATCAGCAGCGCCGCCACCCCGGCCAGGGTCAGCAGGAACAGCCCCAGCAAGGGCTTGTAGATCGGCGAGATGTAATCCTCGGCCAGCGTCTCGTCCTTGGCGGTGACGTTGAACTTGGCGCCGCGCGGCTTCAGCAGGGTGCGGAAGATCGAGGTGGCGAGATAGGGCGCCTGGGCGATCTCGTAGACCTCGGAGATCAGCGGCCAGCGATAGCGCGAGAAGATGGCGTTCTGCACCAGCAGGACCACGGCCATGTAGCTGAGCACATAGGCCATCGCCTCCTGGAAGGTGGTGACGACGATCTCGACCCCAAAGAACAGATAGGTCAGCGGCGCCAGGATATAGACCAGCCGGATCAGCGGAAAGAACCAGAAGGACATCGAGTTGATGTAGCACAGCCGCTGCAAGGGCCGCAGGCCGCGCCGGAACAGCGGGTTCTTCAGCACCAGCATCTGCACCATGCCCGAGGCCCAGCGGCCGCGCTGCTGGATGAAGGACACGAAGGTCTCGGGCTGCAGCCCGGCGATCATGGCGCGGTCAAGGTAAAGGCTGCGCCAGCCCTGCGAATGGATCTCCAGCGCGGTCTCGGCATCCTCGGTGATGGTCTCGCCGGCAAAGCCGCCGACGCTGTCCAGCGCCTTCCTGCGGATCACCGCGGCCGAGCCGCAGAAGAAGGCCCCGCCCCAGCGGTCGAGGCCGCGATGGATCATGCCGTAGAACATCTCGTTCTCGGGCGGGGATTTCAGGCCCAGGTTGCGCTGGATCGGATCGGGGTTGATGAAGTGATGCGGGGTCTGCACCAGGAACAGCTTGGGATCCTGGGTGAAATAGCCGACGGTGCGGGCCAGGAAATCGCGCGAGGGCACATGGTCGGCGTCGAACACCACGACCAGATCGCCGTCCAGCCGCGCCAGGGCCGCGCTCATGTTGCCGGCTTTCGCGTGCTCGTTCCGGGCGCGGGTCGAATAGATCACCCCCAGATCGGCGCAGAGCGCCTGCAATTCCGCCCGCCGCGCCCGCGCCCTGGCCGCCAGTTCGGGGTCGGGCGCATTGCACCGCTGGTCGGTGCCGCCATCGTCGCAAAGCACGACCCGCCGTTTCGAGGCCGGGTAGATCATGTTCTTGGCGGCCGAAAGCGTGATGCTGAGCATCTCGACCGGCTCGTTATAGGACGGCACCAGGATGTCGACGGTCGGCAGATGCTCGAGATCAACCTTGGGCGGCAGGCCGCGGTCCAGCGGGTCGGCGGTGATGAAGCCCCCCAGGAAGAAGACCAGGATCGAATAGGTCTCGACCGCCAGCAGCAGGACGGCACAGAGGAACGAGGCATTCAGCCCCGGATCGGGCAGCGTCGCGCTGACGCGCCAGAACCAGTAGCGCAGCACCACGATGCTGGCGACGCCGACCAGCGCCATGCGCGGCACGATGCTGCGCGCAAAGGGCTTCAGCAGCACGACCAGCGCCACCGCGAACAGGCCCAGCATCGCCTGCGCCGCGTCCGAGACCGGGATCGCGCTCAGCACGAAGACCGGGATCAGCAGCGCCAGCCACAGGACCAGCAGCAGCGTCGCAGGCAGCTTGCGGCGCGTCATGGCCGGCCCCTGGGCAACGCCACCACGCTGGCCGAGGGCGCGGCCAGGGGCGACAGCAGCCGGCTGCTGCCCTGCGGATCGCGCGCGATGGGCGCGACGCCGATGCTGTCGGCCAGAAGCGGCGCCAGCGCCTGCTGCTGGTCGCCGGGCACGCAATTACGCAGCAGGATGTCCATCACCCCCGCATCGCCGGGCAATTGCCGCATGCCCGCGTTCAGCCGCCGCATCCCCAGCACGCAGGTCGCACCCCCGACCGTGCGCGTCGCCCAGAAATACGCGCCGACGCCGTCGTCGCCCTGCACCAGATCCCCCGAGGAGAGATCCGCGAACGGCTGCGGCAAGCCGCCGAAGCTGTCCACCAGGCTTTCGAACCGCAGCCGGCCAAAGCCCGAAACGACATTGCGAGTGCGCAGCATGACCAGGTTATCCCCCGGAACCGCGGTCGCATTCGCCAGGCCGATGCGCTGTTCAAGCCCGTTGCCCAGGTCGCGCTGCAGGACGCTGCGCATGTCAGGTGCGTTGATCCAGGCCTGCGCGGGCGAGAGGCTGGCAAAGGGCGTGCGCTCGCGAATCTGCTGGGGCGTCAGCGACAGATCGCGCATGTCCGACACGCAGCCCGCGCCCGCCATGGCCACAAGCAGCGCGCCCAGGCCCATGGGCCTGCGCGCACAACGCAACATTCTGGTCAGGATCGGGGCAGCTTTCATTAACATTCCTTGGCATGGCCCGCGCGGAGCCTGCCGTTCACTTCGGGCACGATGTGGGAATTGTTAACAGGACACGATTTCGCGCAGAGATTGTGCGTCAATCATCGGCGAAGGCAACCCGGTCCGCGCATCGGCTGCCGCTTGTCAGCCGATAGTTGCTGATTTGGCGCAGCCGGAGAGGCTTGCCGCCAGTTCCAAGGGACACCATCACCCTCGCGTCGACCGGGCGGATATAAAGGCTGATAGAGCCGGCGCGTCCCGAGCGCGCTGGCAAATCTGCGAACCTGCCGGTGTGCGGGTTCGGGGCACGCATTTTTTTAGCATGAAAGACGCTCGGAGCGCTGGGGATGGCTCCTGGTGCGGCGTGGGGTAATCCTCCCCGTTTTAACGGGGCTTGATCGTAGAACTCACGCGGCCATTTTCAGCTTCATGGCGGGTGTAACCCCGCCGATGCCCATGTTGGGGCGTTCATTGTTGTAGGTCCATAGCCATTCGGTGGCGATCTGCTGCACCTCCTCGATGGTTTCAAAGATGTAGAGGCCCAGCCATTCATGGCGAACCGTCCTGTTATAACGCTCGACGTAAGCGTCCTGCTGGGGCTTGCCGGGCTGGACATAGGTCAGGGCGATGCCCTGCTTCTCGGCCCAGGTCATCAGCGTGGAACTGACGTATTCGGGGCCGTTGTCGACTCTGATCGCCAGAGGCTTGCCGCGCCATTGGATGATATGGTTCAGGGACCGGACGACCCGCTCAGCTGGCAATGAAAAATCGACCTCGATGCCCAGGCCTTCGCGGTTGAAATCGTCCAGCACGTTCAGCAGTCGGAACTGCCGCCCATCGACCAGCCGGTCCGCCATGAAGTCCATCAACCAGACCAGGTTCGGCGCCTCCGGCACGGCCAGTTCCTCGGGCTTCTCCCGTTTGGCCTGCTGCCGGTTTTGTGGTCACGAAGATAAGATGGTGACCAAGGACCTGGAGTGCAGATATGACAAGACGGAAGTTCAGCCGTGAGTTCAAAGTCGAGGCGGTCAGGCTGGTAACGGACCGTGGCGTTGCGGTAGCGCAGGCGGCCCGTGATCTCGATGTTGCGCAGAGCGTGCTGCGCCGCTGGATGCGGGAACTGACCGCAACCCTGCCGCAGCATTCCCCGGGAACGGGCAGATGCGGGCCGATCTGTCCGAGATTGCAGCTTTGAAGAAAGAGGTCGCGCGGCTGCGTGCGGAGCGTGACATCTGAAGAAAGCTGCGGCTTTTTTCGCGCGCGAGGCGATATGAGATTCGCCTTCATCGCCAAACACCGCCACATCTGGCCGGTCAGCTGGCTCTGCGAGGTTCTAGAGGTCTCGCGGTCCGGCTTCCATGCCTGGCCATCATCAGCATCGACCTGATCCGCGATGCCGCGCTGGAAAGGCACGGGCTGGCCTATCTGCCGCTGGATCAGGTGCAGCACGATCTGGACGAGGGCCGCCTGGTTCGCGTGCTGAGCCGATTTACTTCCGACCTGCCGGGCCATCACCCCTATTACCCGCACCGCCGCCATGCCTCGTCCGTCTTCACCCTGCTGGTCGAGGCGCTGCAACGCCACTGGATATTGGACGGCATCGATATCGATGCGATGGTCCGCCATCCGGTGCGGCAGTATCGGCTTGCCGGCTGAGACCCCGGCTGTTGACACAGCGTCAGGGGCCGGATTCAAGCATGGGATGAATCGACCAGGCAACCCGATCGCTGAAGAGTTGATGGCGCAAATAGCCGCGCTGCGGGCGGAAAACCGGCAGCTCTGCGGACGCATCTTCAAACTTGAGGACGAACTGGCGCTTGCGCGGCTGCATCGTTTTGCGCCGCGCAGTGAAAAGCGTGTCGATCGCATCTTCAACGAAGCTGAACAGGTTCCGGACCGTGGATGTGATCGACTGGTCTTCCCCCTGAAAAGTGGCCCTCCCTGAAGTAGGCTATTTGGCCTGAGAGAGGGCGTTTGCATGCACAAGCCCGAGGAGATCGTCGCGAAGCTGCGCCAGGTCGATGTTCTGCTGTCACAAGGCCGCTCGGTTGGCGAAGCGGTTCGCACGATCGGCGTGACGCAGTTTCCAACAACCTCGGCATGGTTCGGGGCATCAAACGCCGGCGAAATATTTACTAGTATGCAAGTATGCTATATAACCACGCAAGGGAGAGAATCATGACAGCGCAGCCGAACCTCGACTTCACTACCGCGACGGCGCCGCAGGTCTATGACTGGCTGCGGGACGCGATCCTGCGCGGGGAACTGGCGCCCGGCGCTCGGCTCAGCGAGGTCGAGATCGGCAAGCGCATTGGCGTCAGCCGCCAGCCGGTGCGAGAGGCCTTCATCCGCCTGACTACCGAGGGTCTGGCCGAGGTGCGCCCGCAGCGCGGCACCTATATCAGCCGGATTTCGCTTTCGGCGGTCCTGTCGGCGCGATTGATCCGCGAGGCGGTCGAAAGCGACTTGGTGCGCATGGTCGCGCCCGAACTCGGCGACGACGCCCTGGCGCGTCTGGATCAGGAGATGGCGGCGCAGCGCCAAGCCGTCGAGGCGGGGGATTCCGACACTTTCGTCCAGCTCGACGACAGATTCCATAACCTGCTCGCTGCCTTGGCCCAGCAAGAGGCCGTCTGGGTCGTGCTGGAGGGGTTGAAGTCGCAGATGAACCGGCTGCGCTATATCACCGCCCGCACCTTCGACATCCAGAAACTGATCGGCCAGCACGCCGACATCGTCGAGGGCCTGCGCCGGCGCGACCCGGCCCTGGCGGAACAGGCCATGCGCCATCATCTCCGCGAGCTTCTGAACGACCTGCCCGAGATCGCGCGCAGCCGTCCCGAACTTTTCATACCCTGACACAACCTGGAGGAGAATATGACCAGACTGAATCGCCGCCAATTCACGGCTTTGGCCGCCGCCGGCCTGATCGCCGCCCCTGCCCTACGCGCCTCCGCCGCCGGTGCCGAGGTCACGCTGAAGCTCGGGCACCTCGCCAACGAACAGAACAGTTGGCACAAGGCGTCCGTGAAATTCGGCGAGGAGCTGGCCCGGCTGACGGAAGGCCGCGTCCAAGTCCAGGTCTTTGCCAACGAATCGCTGGGCAAGGAAATCGACCTGATCAACGGGATGCAACTCGGCACCGCCGACATGACCATCACCGGCGAAAGCCTGCAAAACTGGTCGCCGATGGCGGCGCTGCTGGCCGTGCCCTATGCCTATCCCACGCTGGAAAAGATGGACCAGGTCGCCTCGGGCGAGATCGGCAAGCAAATCGAGGCCGACATCCTCGCCAAGGCGCAGATCCGGCCCATCGGCTATTTCGCCCGCGGCCCGCGCAATGTCACGTCCAACCGCGAGATCAAGTCACCAGCCGACCTCAAGGGGTTGAAGCTGCGGGTTCCGAACGTGCCGCTTTTCGTCAAGACCTGGGAGGCGCTTGGCGCCGCACCCACGCCGATGGCCTTCGGCGAGGTCTTCACCTCATTGCAGAACGGCACCATCGACGCGCAGGAAAACCCGCTGGCGCTGATCGAATCGGCGAATTTCAACGAGGTGCAGAAGTTCCTGAACAAGACCGAGCATGTCCGGTCCTGGATCTACCTGACCATTTCGGAGCTGAGTTGGGCCAAGCTGTCGGAAGCCGACCAGCAGGCCGTGCTGGAGGCCGCCAAGACCGCGCAGGCCCATGAGCGCGAGCTGTTCCTGGCCGACGAGGAGCGGCTGGCCAAGGTGCTTCAGGAGAAGGGCATGACCTTCGTCGACAGCGACAAGGCAGCCTTTGCCGCCGCCTCGCGCGACGCGGTCCTGGCCAATGTCGCGCCCGAGATCAAGTCGGTGGTCGAACAACTCTTCGCCGCCCAGGGCTGAGCCCTTCCACGACGGGCGGCCGGGACAGTCCCGGCCGCATCCATTTCCCCCGGGCCGGCTCGCGGCGGCACCGGCAGCGAGGCTATATGCCAAGGAGGAGGACATGACCGCGATCATGCAAACATTGCGCATCGTGCTGCGCATCGGCACCGGGCTGTCGTTCCTGGTGCTGATCGGCGCGGTCACGGTGCAGGTGGTTGGACGCAGCTTCGTTGGCAGTTCTCCGGTATGGACCGAGGAGCTGACCCGCTTCGCGCTGCTCTATCTGGCCGGCTTCGGCACCGGGCTGGCGCTGTTCACCGGCGACCTGGTGAACGTGGACCTGGTCAGCGAGGCGACGCCCGGGCGCTGGCCCTGGGTGCTGCGGCTGGTCTCGGCGGCGCTGGTGCTGGCCTTCTGCGTGCCGCTGATCGGGCCGGCGTGGCGCTTCACGCAGATCGGCGCGATCCAGACCTCGCCGGCAATGGGCCTCCCGATGAACTACGTCCACGGCAGCGTCTTCCTGCTGCTGGTCATGTTGGCCGTCGCCGCAGCGCTGCGCATCGTCGGAATGCTGACCGGCGCCACCGACGGCAAACCCGAACATCTGGTGGGAGAAAGCGAATGAGCCTTGCAATCCTAGGTATCACCTTCGTCCTTGGACTGATCATCGGCATGCCGGTGGCGGTCACGCTGGGCCTGTCGTCGCTGGCCTATCTGCTGATGCAGGGCATCCCGCTGGTCGTGGTCCCGCAAAAGATGTTCGCGGGCATGGACAGCTTCGTGCTGCTGTGCATCCCGGGCTTCATCCTGGCCGGCAACCTGATGAACGGCGGCGGTATCACCGGCCGCATCATCCGCTTCGCGCAGGCCATGGTCGGCTGGATCCGGGGCGGGCTGGCGCAGACCAACGTGGCCTCGTCCATGCTGTTCGGCGGTATTTCCGGCACTGCGGTGGCGGATGCGGCTTCGATCGGCGGCATGATGATTCCCGGCATGAAGAAGGCGGGTTACCCGGCCGATTTCTCGGCCGCGGTCACGGCGGCCTCGTCCACGGTCGGGCCGATCATCCCGCCCTCGGTGCCGATGATCATCGTCGGCTCGCTGTCGGGGATCTCGGTCGGCAAGATGTTCATCGCCGGCGCCATCCCGGGCGTGCTGATGGGGGTCGCCATGATGGTGACGACCTATATCATCGCCGTGCGCCGCGACTTCCCGCGCCAGGCCTGGCAGGGCTGGGGGGAACTGGGCTCGTCCTTCCTGGGCGCGTTCTGGGCGCTGGCCATGACAGCGCTGATCGTCGGCGGGATGCTGACGGGTTTCGTCACGCCCACTGAAACGGCGGTCGTCGCCTCGATCTACGCCATCATCGTCGGCGCCTTCGTCTATCGCGAACTGCCGCTGTCCAGCGTGCCCAAGATCGTCGTGGACAGCGCCGTCGGCTCGGCCGGCATCCTGTGCCTGGTCGGCACCGCGAACGTTTTCGGCTGGATCCTGGTCAGCGAGCATATTCCGCAGATGATAGCGGATTCGGTGCTGTCGATCACCACCAACAAGTTCCTGGTGATCCTGCTGATCAACATCGTCCTGCTGCTGGTCGGCATGTTCATGGAAACGATCGCCGCGCTCATCATCCTGTTCGTGCCGCTGCTGACGCTGGCGCAGGGCGTGGGGATCGAGCCGCTGCACTTCGCGGTCTTCATGGTGTTGAACCTGATGATCGGCCTGACCACGCCGCCGGTGGGGATATGCATGTTCATCTGCGCCAATATCGCCCGGCTGCCGCTGGGTCCGGTGATCCGCGCGCTGGTGCCCTATATCCTGACCAACATCATCGTGCTGCTGCTGGTGTCCTATATTCCGGCGATTAGCACCTGGCTTCCTTCGCTGATGGACAAATAGGATGACGCAAGAAATCTGTTGCCGCCTTCACGCGGCCCATGATCTGCGGGTCGAGCCCCTGTCCCAGCCCCAGCCGCAAGAGGACGCCGCCCTGGTCCGCGTCCTGCGCGGCGGTATCTGCGGGTCGGACCTGCACTACTACCATGACGGCGGCTTCGGCCCGATACGCGTGCGCGAGCCGATTATCCTGGGCCACGAGGCCGCTGGTGTGGTGGAAGCCGCGCCAGACGGTTCGGGGCTGCGCGCCGGGCAAATGGTGTCGCTGTCGCCCTCGCGTCCCTGCGGGAAATGCGAATACTGTCTTGCCGGGCAGGAACGGCACTGCCTGAACATGCGCTTCAACGGCTCGGCCTATCGATTCCCGCATGAGAACGGCTTCTTCCGCACCCGGCTTTATCATCCGGCCAGCCAATGCCTGCCTCTGCCCGAAGGCGCAACCGCCGAAGCCGCCGCCGGGGCCGAGCCGCTATCGGTCTGCCTTCATGCGCTGAACATGGGGCCAGACCTTGCGGGACAGCGCGTGCTGATCACGGGCACCGGTCCCATCGGCGCGATCTGCACCGCGCTGGCCCGGCTGCGCGGCGCGGCCGAGATCGTGGTGACGGATGTGCAGGATTTCACGCTGGACGTCGCTCGCCGCATTGGCGCGGACCGCGCGATCAATGTCGCCGATGATCCCGAGGGGCTGGCCGACTACGCCACCGGCAAGGGCCGCATCGACGTGGTGCTGGAATGTTCGGCCAATCCCCATGCCATCGCACAGGCCATCGGCGTGACGCGTCCGCAAGGCACGGTCGTCCAGATCGGCGTGGGTGGCACCCTGCCCTTGCCGCTGAACCTGATCGTCAGCAAGGAGTTGCGCTTCGTCGGCACCCACCGCTTCGACATCGAATTCGCCGAGGCCGTGCGGATGATCGGCGCGGGCGAGATCGACCTTGCGCCCATGGTCACGCAGGTCATCCCGGCGGCCGAGGCACAGCGCGCCTTCGACCTGGCGGCCGACCGCGCGCAGGCGGTCAAGGTGCAGCTGGATTTCGGGGCCTGAACCGATGCCGGTCATCACCGAGATCGAGGACCTGCGCCGCCTTCACCAGCGGCGCGTCCCGCGCATGTTCTACGATTATGTCGACGTCGGGGCCTGGACGGGAGCCACCTATCGCGCCAACCGCGCCGATTTCGAGGCGATCCTGTTCCGCCAGCGTGTCGCGAAGAACATCGAGGCGCGCAATCTGGCCTGCACGATGATGGGCCAGCCGGTCTCGATGCCGGTCGCGCTGGCGCCGGTCGGGCTTTTGGGAATGCAGCACCCGGACGGCGAAATCCACGCCGCCCGCGCGGCACAGGCGGCGGGCGTGCCCTTCACGCTGTCCACCATGTCGATGTGTTCGCTGGAAGACATTGCCGAGGCAACCCGCGCCCCCTTCTGGTTCCAGCTCTATACCCTGCGGGACGAAGAGTTCCTGGACGCCATCCTTGACCGCGCCCGTCGGGCGGGGGTCACGGTTCTGGTGCTGACGCTGGATCTGACCATTCAGGGCCAGCGGCACAAGGACCTCAAGAACCGCATGACCGCACCGCCGAAGATGACGGCCGCGAACTTCATCAATATCGCGCTGCATCCACGCTGGGCCTTGGGAATGCTGGGGACGAAGCGGCGCAGCTTCGGCAATATCGTCGGGCACGCCCGCGGCGTGGACAGCCTGGGCGACCTGATGGATTGGACCTCGCGCCAGTTCGACCAGCGCCTCGACTGGGGGCGGGTCGAGCAGATCATCCGCAAATGGGGCGGGCCGGTGATCCTCAAGGGCATCAACGACCCCGAGGACGCCCGCCGCGCCCTGGACACCGGCGCGCAGGCGATCCTGGTCTCGAACCACGGCGGGCGCCAGCTTGACGGGGCACCATCGACCATACGCGCGCTGCCGGCGATCCGCCGCACGGTCGGGCCGGACTTCCCGCTCTACCTCGACAGTGGCATCCAGTCGGGGCAAGAAGCGCTGAAGGCCATCGCCACGGGTGCGGATGGGGTCTTCATCGGCCGCGCCTTCACCTATGGCCTGGGTGCAATGGGCGAAAAGGGCGTGGAAGCCGCGCTGGCCATCATCCGCCGCGATATGGACATCACGATGGCGCTGTGCGGCGTCAACGACATCAAGGACTTCGGCCCCGGCTGCCTGTGGTCCGACAACCTCGGCGCTCCCGCCTCGACATAAAGGAAAACGACATGCGACACACTTGGCGCTGGTTCGGTCCCAAGGACCGCGTTTCGATCGACGACATGATGCAGGCGGGGGTTCAGGGCGTGGTCACCGCGCTCCACCACGTCCCCACCGGCATCGTCTGGACGCCCGAGGAGATCCGCAAGCGGCAGGACCTTCTGGCGGTGATGGCCGACGGCGCGCCCTCGGGCCTGAAATGGGAGGTGGTCGAAAGCCTGCCCGTCACCGAGGCGATCAAGACCCAGACCGGCGACTGGCGCGCGCATGTCCAGAACTGGATCGCCTCGATGAAGAACCTGCGCAACGCGGGCATCGAGGTGCTATGCTACAACTTCATGCCGGTGCTGGACTGGACCCGCACCGACCTGGCCTGGCGGCGGCCGAACGGCGCGCGCTGCATGCGCTTCGATTTCACCGATTTCGCGACTTTCGACATCCATATCCTGAAACGCAAGGGTGCTGCCGACGACTTCCCCGAGGAAATCCGCGAGGAAGCCGCCCGTCGCTTCGCCGCCATGGACGACGCGCGGCGCGAGCAGTTGGCCGGCAACGTGGTCTTCGGCCTGCCGGGAGCGGCCGAGAATTTCAGCCTGCAAGACGTGCGCGACCTGCTGGAGACCTATGCCCCGGTGACGGATGCCGTGCTGCGGGCGAATTTCAACGCCTTCCTCGAACAGGTCGCCCCCGTCGCGCAGGACATCGGGATGCGGCTCTGCTGCCATCCCGACGACCCGCCCTTCGGCCTTCTTGGCCTTTCGCGCGTCATGTCCACCGAGGCCGATTATGTTGAGCGCATGGCCGCCGTGGACCTGCCCGCGAACGGGATCACGCTGTGTTCCGGCTCGCTGGGCGCGCGGCCCGACAACGACTTGCCCGGCATGATGGAGCGGCTGGGCGAGCGCGTGCATTTCCTGCACCTGCGCAACGTCCGCCGCGACAGCGACGCGATCCGGGGATCCTTCTTCGAGGACGAGCACCTGGGCGGCCAGACCGACATGGTGGCGCTGGTCGCCGCCGCGCTGCGCGAGGAAAGGCGCCGCCGCGAATCCGGCCGGGCCGACTGGAACATCCCGATGCGGCCCGACCACGGGCAGGACATCCTCGACGACATCGGCCGGGGCGGCCAGCCCGGCTATCCCGCCATCGGCCGCCTGAAGGGGTTGGCCGAGTTGCGCGGGGTCGAGATGGCGCTGAACCACGGGGCCCGGATATGAGCCCGCGCCTGACCGGGCTTTCCGGTCTGCCCTCTGCCGTGCGGCGCCCCGGCTATGACCGCGCGGCGCATGGTTTCGGCATCCTGCACCTGGGTCTTGGCGCGTTCCACCGCGCCCACCAGGCGATCTATACCGACGACGCGCTGGCCGCCGAGGGCGGCGACTGGCGCATCCTTGGCGCGAACCTGCGCAGCCGCGACCTGCCCGATGCGATGAATGCGCAGAACGGGCTTTACACGGTGCTGGAACGATCGGAACAGGACCGGGCGCGGGTGATCGGCGCGCATGGCCCGGCCATCGGCGGCGATGCGGCAGCGATCCTGCGCACGGCCTGCGATCCGGGCATTCGCATCGTCTCGCTGACCGTGTCGGAAAAGGCCTATGGCATCGACCGGGCCGCGATGGACGCCGACATCGCCCATCCGGCGGTCGCCGCCGACTTGGCCTGCACGCAAGCGCCGCAGGGCGTGCTTGGCATCCTCGTCGCGGCGTTGGCCGCGCACCGCGCCGCCGGGACCGCGCCCTTCACGGTGCTTTGCTGCGACAACCTGCCCGACAACGGCGCGCTGCTGCGGGCAGGCGTGCTGGGCTTCGCCCGCCGCTCGGATCCCGCGTTGGCGGAATGGATAGCGGAAACCGTCGCCTTTCCCGCGACCATGGTGGACCGCATCACCCCGGCGGTGACCGGGCGCACGCTGGCCGATGTCGAGACCATGACCGGCCACCGCGACCTCGCCTGCGTCGAGTCCGAGTCCTTCAGCCAATGGGTGATCGAGGATCATTTCCCCCAAGGCCGCCCCGCGTGGGAGGCCGGCGGCGCCCAGTTCGTCCGCGACGTGCGCGCGCATGAGGCGATGAAGCTGCGGATGCTGAACGGCAGCCATTCGCTGATGGCCTATGCCGGGCAGATCCTGGGCCAGCCCCATATCCGCGAGGCGGTCGCCGACCCGATGCTGGCCGCGCTGGTGCGGCGCCATTTGCGCGCGGCGGGGGCGACGCTGCCACCCGGGGCCGGGCTGGACGTCGCGGCCTATGCCGATGCCCTGATGGCCCGCTTCGCCAACCCCGCCATTGCGCACAAGACCAGCCAGGTGGCCACGGACGGCACCGAGAAGCTGCCGCAGCGCTGGTTCGCCCCCTCGGTCGAGTTGTTGGCGCGGGGCGGCGATCCCCGCCCCTTCGCCTTCGCCACCGGGGTCTGGCTGGCCTGGCTGGCCGGGCTGGCCAGCCGCGACGAGGCCCCGGACGACCCGCGCGCCGCGGCCCTGCTGGATCTTGCCCGGCGCGCGGAAGGCGACGACGCGGCGCTGGTCGCGGGCGTGCTGGCCCTGCCTGGCCTCGCCCCCGAGGCCTTGCGCGCCGGCGCCTTCGCCGACACCGCCCGCGACACCCTGTCCCGCATTCGGGCCAAGGGGCTGAGCGCCGTCATGCAGGCCGAGTTGGCGGCATGAGCGGGCGCATCCTCTCAATCGGCGAGGCCATGGTCGAGCTTTCGGGCGCGGGCCAGCCCGACCTCTGGCGGCTGGGCATCGCCGGCGACACGCTGAACACCGCTTGGTATGTGCGCCGCCTGCTGCCCGAAAGCTGGCAGGTCGCCTATTGCAGCCGGGTCGGGCGCGGCGAATTCTCGCAGCGGATGATCGACTTTCTTGCGACCGAAGGCATCGACGCAAGCCATGTCAGCCGCGATCCCACGCGCGAGATCGCCCTTTACGCGATCTCGCTGAAGGACGGCGAACGCAGCTTCAGCTATTGGCGCGACACCTCGGCGGCGAAGCGGCTGGCCGACGATCCGGCCGCGCTGGCCGAGGCAATGCGGGACGCTGACATCGCCTATTTCTCGGGCATCACGCTGGGCATCCTGCCCGAGGCGGGGCGCACGGCGCTGCTCCATGCGCTTGCGGCGGCGCGCAAGGATGGCACGCAGGTGGTCTTCGACCCGAACCTGCGGCCCCGGCTGTGGCCCGATGCCACGACCATGCGCCGCGAGATCGAAGCCGCTGCCGGCATCGCCGACCTGGTCCTGCCCAGTTTCGACGACGAGCGTGATTTCTTCGCCGACGTCGATCCGCAGGCCACGGTGGCGCGCTACCTCGCGCATGGCGCCGGGCAGGTGCTGGTCAAGGCCGGCGGCGGCCCGGTGCATTACGGCGGGCGCGAGGGGGCCGGCGTCATCGACGGCTTGCCGCGTGAGGTGCCTGTGGACACAACCTCGGCGGGTGACAGCTTCAACGCCGGCTACTTGGCCGCACGCCTTGTGGGCGTGGACATTCCCGAGGCGATCCGCCGTGCCCATGACCTAAGTCGCAAGGTGATCCGCCAGCGCGGCGCCCTGGTCCGCGAAGCTTTCACATAGGAAGGCCGAGATATCGGCCACGCAACGGAGACGGCCGGGTCGGGATGTTTCCTGTCCGGCAGCCCGACCCGAGCGCCTGGTATGCCGAGTGAACGTGCTGCAAGGAAACTAGCGCCGCACATAGGCAGATATTCCTTTCCAAGAGGACCACCTGCCGTTCGATGATCGACTACAGCGCGGCTGTGGCGGGGGGCTGTTGCTTGTCTCTCACAGCGAGGTTTGTGGCGCGGACAACGTAGCGTGCAATTCCGGAGGACAGCCCGGTATGGGCGCCGACAGCCGCGAAACGTCGGGATAGGCGCGCGCCGGGATCACGGCTACTGCTCCGCCTGCCGACAAGCCGGGGACGAAAGCGGCCGTACTGGAAAGTCAAGAATCCTGAGTGAGCAGTAATTCGCGGCAACATATCATTGTTGACGCGGCTTCTCCGAAGACGAAGTATCAGCGAGCCCGGGATCTGGCACATGATGACTAGGGTCACCTTACCAGATGTCCGCAAAGGCACGGATCAACGACAGGCATTGCCTGCCTGATGCTGTTGTTCGAGGTGCGGCTATTTCACTACTTGGGCCGATGCAGAGTGCATCCCGGACCGGCCGCTTCAAATCCCCCGCGTCATGCTGCAGACGCTTGCCCCGGACCGGTGCGTTCCGCGAAATATTGCCGCAAAACGACCAGGCCGAGGATTGCCGCACCGATTGCGGTAGAGATCATCTCCGGCGCGATCATCATCAGCGCTGCGATGGGCAGAAGCATTCGCTCGACCAGCAGCAGCGGTCCAAGAAGCCAGTTCGTGATCGCTGCCGACAGGGCCACAATGCCCAGTACCGCGCCGGTGAAGGCCAGCAGGAAATCGGGCAGCGTGAAGGATTGCGTCACCAGCAGCAACGAGGGCGAGAAGACGAAGACGAAGGGCACCATGGCCTTGCCCATCGACAGCCGGAAGGCGGTGTTGCCGGCCTTGAAGCCGTTTGCGCCCGCGATCCCAGCGCCGGCATAGGCCGCCAGCGCCACTGGCGGCGTCACGTCGGCCAGAACGCCGAAATAGAAGACAAAGAAATGCGCCACCAGCGGTTCGACATTCATCATGCCCAGGACGGGGGCGGCCACGGCGACCATGATGATGTAGTTTGCCGTCGTCGGCACGCCGCAGCCCATCAGGACGCAGACCACCGCCGTCATCAGCAGGGTGAACAGCAGCGTCAGCGTCTGGATGCTGAACAGCTCGAACGGCAGGCCGGCCAGCAGCCCGTGCAGCCCGGCGGCCCAGTTCGCCGCGACCGAGGTGACCATGAAGGCGATCTTGAAGCCCACGCCGGTCAGGGTGACGATGCCGATCACCACGCCGACCAGCGCCGCCGCCGCCGTTACCGCCAGTGATTGCCGTGCGCCAGAGACGAAACCGTCGTAGATGCCGGCGCCGGTTTCCCTGATTCCCTCCAGTATGCCGGCCGCCATTATCCGCTGGATCAGATAGACCGCCATGCAGGCGGTGATGGCCCAGAAGGCCGACAGGAAGGGTGTGCGGCCGGACATCAGCATCCACACGAGCAGCACCAGCGGAAACACCGACAGCCAGCCCTCGCGCAGGACGTGCCACGCCTTGGGCAGCTCCTCCTGGCGCAGGCCGCGGATGCCGAGGATGCCCAGGTATTCGACCATCAGGAAGGGCACTGCCCCCAACACCGGGGGGGTGGTC